>Ga0209541_10001367_pt1 | contig 48643 bp, 65 predicted proteins | sample RifCSPlowO2_01_FD_184027 | JGI IMG/M metagenome (GOLD analysis project Ga0209541, IMG submission 184027) | Groundwater microbial communities from Rifle, Colorado - Rifle CSP2_plank lowO2_0.1 (SPAdes) (version 2) | ecosystem: Environmental > Aquatic > Deep subsurface > Groundwater | place...
AGAATTTTCAACTAATTATATGACTCGAGTAAAAAAGGGGGTACATGCATTAAAGAGAAGAAGGAGTATCTTAAAACAGACAAAAGGTTTCCGCCATGGTCGAAGTACCAAAGAGCGTCAAGCCAAAGAAGCGCTTTTGCATGCTGGGAATTATTCTTTCGCACACAGGAAAGACAAGAAATCACACAATAGAAAACTGTGGAATATCAAAATAAATGCCGGTAGCCGTGAGCTTGGAATATCTTACTCTAGATTTATTGACGCTCTAAAAAAGAAAAATGTATCGCTCGACCGCAAAATTCTCGCGGATTTAGCCGAGCACCATCCTGCTACTTTTGCTAAAGTTTTGGAAGCGGTAAAATAAAAAATAAGAAAAAAGTTTTTAAGGGGTTTTGAACGCGACGGCGTGAAAACTTCAGGATTTTTTAAGCTTCAAAAAATCCGTACCGTCAAAAACTTTTTTCTTATTTTTTATTTTAAACTTTATACTCCCCTATTTTATCTTTTTTTACCATAGCGATGACATCTTCTACGAGTTTTTTAGGATCACCTCCTACGGTAATTTTTGCATAAGGACGGTGTGATTTTGCCAAAATTTCTTCTAATTCAGAATCCGTTTCCCACGGTCCTTCAAAAATACCAATGGGCTTATTGTCTTCGAAGGCAACAGTGAATTCATGAATGGTGCCAACCCGTCCGCAACCACATATTACAGCATCAACAGCGCGAGTCAGTAATAAATCGCGCCCTGGGTAACCAAAACCGGTATAAATTATCAAATCCATATAATCAAGCGGAAGTTTATAGACTTCTACATGTTCCTTTTCGGACGCCGCTGGAGAAAAGCCAAGAGATATTCCTCCAATTTCTTTAACTCCCATAGCGACCCAAAACGGAAATCCTGTTGTTGCCCCTGTGACTAGTATGGCTCCTTGACGAGCGATTGCCCGTCCAAGCTCTTTAGCTTTTTCTAACGCATCTACTCCGCAATGACCGGTCTCAGCCGCGCCCGATACACCGATTTTTATTTGACCATGTCCGTGTTTATTAAGAAAATTTAATGAAGAATCCATAAACTTATTATACTTACTAGCAACTAACAAACAAGTAAAACACTACTTCCCTGCTCAGGAGCAAAAGCGTCAAGACCCAAATTATCTCTAATTTTCTGCACTAAAAACATCGCGGACTTCGGTTCACCCATAACTACAAAAATTTTCTTGATTGTATCTTGCGTGTCTTCAACAAAACTAAGCAAGCTATCTGAATCTTTGTGTCCTGAATATCCCGTGATTGTCACAATGTGTGCTCGAACCACTACATCCTCTCCTGAAATACGTACTGTTTTTACTCCTTCTTGAATCAGACGCCCAGGGGTACCTATAGATTGATATCCTGTTAGTAATAAAGTGTTGTTCGAATCTGGCAAGTAATGCCTTTCATGGTGTACTACACGCCCGCCAGTGGACATTCCTGAACCGGCAATAACTATTTTTGGATTTGGCACAGTAGCAATCAGTTTTGATTCTTCTGACTTTAGTGTATTGTGAAGTCCTGAAAAATTAAATAAATATTTATCATTGGACATTGCTTTTTGCGCCTCGGTATTGAAATAATTTTTATATTGTTTAAAAATTTCGGTTAAGCGAATAGCAAGCGGTGAATCAAGGAAAATAGGCATCGTTGGTATACGATTATTTTCTACTAAAGCATCAAGCTCAAAGAGAAGTTCCTGTGAACGCTCCAGAGAAAATGTAGGTATGATAAGTGTGCCTTTTCTTTTATAATTATTTTCAATCGTTTCCTCCAGAAATTTCCTGCGAACGTCTCTCCCTTCATGATTTCTATCACCATAAACAGATTCCATTATTAAATAATCCACATCAGTAACTCTTTCAGGATCAGGAAGAATTAAAGAAGGACTATTGCCCAAATCTCCAGTAAAAAGAATTTTCTTGCCATTGTAAATAAATAAAACCATGGCTGAACCCAGTATATGTCCGGCATTCAGAAAAAACATTTCTAAATTGTCAGTGATTTTAAAAGTCTGATGATATTCAAAACCTTCCCAGAGCGAGAGTGTAGTTTTTATATTTTCGGATGTATAGATTTTGCCTAAATCCAAATCAGTGTTTTTAGATAGTATCCCCGCAGTATCTTCAAGCATCGGTAGAGCTAGAGCTTTGGTGGGTTTGGTGGAATAAATTTTTCCACGGAATCCTTCGTGGAGAAGTTTCGGCACACGGCCCAAGTGATCAACGTGAGCATGAGTGATAAAAAGTAAGTCTATTTCCTGTGCATTGTAAGGAAAAGGATCCCAGTTTATATCATCAACTAATTTCATTCCTTGGGTAAGTCCACAATCAATTAAGATTTTTTTACCTTCAATTTCAAGTAAGAAATTGGCTCCTGTCACGGAACCAGTTCCACCGCAGAATGTTATCTTGGCAATCTTTTCCATTTACCTATTTTACCTTATTTTCATTACTTAACATAGTTTTCTTTAGAAAAAACAAAATAGCCACGATTCCACCGACAAGGTCAAAAAAAATATCTGAAGTTGAATCTAAGAAGTCAAAAGGGTTTTGAGCGATGTAATTATTAAATAAAAATTCAAACACCTCCCAACCAAAACCCACGACAAACACAAAAAGTAATATTTTAAAAATTACCAGAGTAAGAGCTTTAAATGCTAATGACAGTCTAAGGCTCTCACTGGAAAACCATATAAAAAAAAGCCCGACCCAAAGTCCGCCCAGAAAATGCATAATTATGTCAAAATACCAAATAGAAGAATACCAGTAGAATTTATTTGCAAAGAAATGAACTATAAAAATGAAAAAGATGAGATATACGATGCGTTTGAAAAACTTTTTCCTGTCCATTCTTGTATTATATAGTAAATCACCCCTTAAGAAAAATTCCCCGCCCGAGGGTGGAGAGTTCTTCTTAGGACTATTTCTGATGTATTACCATAGCTCAAGGCTAGGTGGGTGTCAGACGTGTGTAGCCAAGGCCATACTCGATCGAGACTCCCATAAATTAGTGTTCTAGGTAATAATCGGAAATAACCCTACTTTAACTGTACTCTCTTTAAAAATTTTCGCAACAAGTTTTATAAAAAAACACAAATTTTAAATAAAAACAAGTTTAAGACATGGAATTTTCCTAAAAATACATATTACACCAGTCTAATCTATATTCTTTTTTAATTAACACCCTTTCTCCTTCACCAATGCTTTTATGGTTCTCTAAATTCAACAATTTTATTGCTTCCTGCACATGTTCGTGACTCTTACCTTCGATTTCTAGATACGCTGGCATGCCAGGATATTGATCTAGGTCAAAATTCCAATCTTTCAATATAAAAGATATTCTGTCTTTCTCTTGATGAGCATAATTTTCCATTCCAATATTTTCAAAAAGTTTTCCTAGCGTTAGGGCGTCGCTAATATTTAAATTAATTTCATCAGAATGTCGAGTATTGCCTGTTATTTGGGGCAGTGACTTATAGCTCACTTCATTTTTCCCGTCTGATGTTGTGCGAATTCTTAAATACCAAGGGTCATCACCATCATGAGTTAAACCTTTGGGTCCATACCAATCTACGATTAATCGAGTATTTTGAATTTCTTTCGCGCCTAGTAAATTTAGTTTCCGTTTAATTTCTTCTTTATCCACCTCTAAAACTTTCGTTTCAATTTCATGCATAAAATAAAAATATGTATTACCAAAAACTTATTGAGCTTTTCCTTCTTCTTCTAAAAATCGAATGTTTGCTTCCATGATTTCTCTCAATCTAGCCGCGAAATTTTTCTCAGTGGGTGGTGATACAATAGCTCCCGTTATCATTTCAGACAGAGATCTTACTACTTGTTCCCTTTTTTCTAGTGGTAATTTATCCATTAAATGTCCAAATCGTTCTATGAGAATGGACATTCCTGGAGGTAAATCTTCATTTTCTGGAAGTTGTGGTGGTTTAGTAAATTGATTCATATTTTCTGATATTAACTAATAATCAGTATTATATCTTATTTTTCATCTTCTCATAAAGCATAATGTCATATTTACCATCAAGTATGCGGTCTTCTTTAGGTACACCGAGGAGGTCAAGAAAATCAAACAATTCCTCTCGAATCTTCTTCCTATCTTCGTAATCCTCATGTATAACAATCTTTTCCACCTCAATAAATTCTCCGAGAAGTTTTACATCGTCTAGCACTATCTCCATATCCTTGAAATTAGTTTTGATTCTAAGCTTTTCGACTGTGGGTACACTTTTGTAGTCGAGCAGTTTTATAACTTCGATCATTTGGTCTCCATCAGAAATTTCAAATTCATATTCGATACAATCCTGTCGGCTTTTTTGAGGAATTTTTAGGTTAAAAATACTTTTACTGTTTTGTTTACGAACACGCAATACATTAGTTCCAAGTGGTGGCGGAAAAGGTAAATTTTTAGGAATAAAAACGAAATCAAGCTGGTAAAGTTCTTCGGAGAATTTACAACCTAAATCTTGAAGTTTTTTCATTACAGCTTCCCTGTCTTTCAATCTTGCCTTTACCTCAACTTCATACATAAATTATCTATTTTTATTCATCCACACCAAAACGCTTGTAGTCATGGATTTTACTAGCGCCAAACCAATGCTTAATCTCATGCTCTGCCTCTTCCGGAGTTTCTGAACAGTGAACAATATTCATTACTGCTCGTTTTTCTTTATTGGCCAATGCAGGAGAATCAATAGAGAAATCACCTCTTATTGTCCCCATATCTGCTTTGTATGGCATAGTATCACCGGCTATTTTACGTACTACATCGACAGCGTGAGTTCCTTGTAAAACCATTTTTACCAGCGGTGCTGAAATCATATAATCAATAACCCAACCACGAACCATTTTGCCTATTTCAAAAAGATCAGTAGTGCCAAGCTCATTTAGGTCGTAACCGTATTTTTCGTAAGTAGTGGATGTTTTTTCACCAAGCCGAGTAATCCACTTTTCATCTTTTGGATAATGATCATTTATCTGTGCATGTGTTGGCTGAAACATTTCAAGTGCCACAACTTTCAAATCTCGCTGTTCAAAACGACGAATAATCTCGCCAGTGAGTCCTTTGCGAACCCCGTCCGGTTTTATCATCACATATGTTCTCTCTTCTTTGGGATGTTTCATAACAACCATCATAACAGAAAAAAGTAATTTTGCAAAATTTTACTTTTTAAGCATTCCCTTAAAAGTTATAGAAGAATAGTCATCAATATTAATGCCATATTTTTTATAGATAGTACCAGCTGTACCTATAATTCCGGCTTCAGGATTAAGATCTAGCTCGTTCGCAGCATCTTTAACTTTTTCGTAAGAACTGGATTCAATTTCAAGGTAGGTGGGAATGAACGGCCAAAAATCAATATCAAAAACAACATCTCCATACTATTTTCTGTCTTTTAATAAAACTATTTGTATCCAGTACTTTAGCATAACCAAAACCAGAAAATACCAACCTACAACAACCCATATAGAGATCCCCCAAATTTGAAAACTAAAAAATTCAGGAGGATAATATTTCCACTCATAAACAGCTACATTAGGAATCTCGTGCATAAAAATAGACAGTATGGCTGTCGTAACAACAATGGCTATCCAATGCGTAAAATGTTTGATGTAATATTTTAGCTTTAAAGTGGTTAAGATTATCCAGATTGGGAAAACTATCATAAAAATAATCTGAATATTGTTAAATAAATTAAAATTCTTCAAAATTAAACACGTCAATATAATTAAAACCAGTATTGTGTCGGTCACATGAGTCAATTTATTTACAAACAAATTTTTTACATCGTCGTGAATTAAAACTACTTTTTCTTTTAAAATCGAAGCCAAAAAATAGATAAGTTCAACCACAGACAATCCGCCCAAAGGATAGATTAGAAAATACAACCTAAACCAATCACTGATGGAACTATAAATACGATAACTCCATAAATTTACCAATTGCTGACCGATAACATAGTCCGCCACAAAGCCCAGAACTACCAACGCAAGATAATACTTAATAAATCGAGATCGCCTATTTTTCAAGAGCCAAAATGTGGTTTCGTGGCGATAATTCAAAATCGAGAGACAGAACCAGAAGAAAAATACAAAACCGAGATACCAGTAGTGGAATCCCATGAAGGCAGAATAGATGAAGGAAATCCATCCGACAGTAGTAAGCAATGCAAATAGATCTTTATATTTATATATTTTCATAGAACTACTCCATGGTATTGTACCTTGCCATGATTTCTGCTTCCACTTCTTCTCGATCACGGCCGTATTTTACGTATGAAAGCTCTTTTAAGCTATCCACAATATCTGGATTGCCTTGCTCTGGAGCTAAAGTTTTCAAATTAAAGGGTTTGGTCGGCTGACCTTCTATTAACATACTCATGTAAGCATTGTAATTATCAAGCTTTGTAATGTCTTGAGCCGTGAATTGAGGTTTAAATTTCGGCTCTAGAAATGTCGCGTCTTCGGTACCGACACGAAATACTGCCATCGAACCAACGTTTCCAAAAACAGCATTCTTAATATTTTCTTCCAATTGATTAATGTATTGATGGGCAATGTTAAGTGATAACCTGTATTTTCTAGCTTCAGACAAAATAGAAGCAATGGAATCAGTAGTTACGTTTTGAAACTCATCGATATAGAGATAGAAATCATTCATTGGTTTACCGAACATGTCTACCCGAGACAATGCCGCCATTTGTATTTTGCCCACTAATACCAACCCTATTAAATTCGCATTAATATCTCCCAACCTGCCCTTGGAGAGATTGACCAAAAGGATTTTTTTCTCATCCATAATTTTCCGGAAATTAAAAACTGAATTTTGTTGAAGCACTACTGGACGCATAATGTCATTGGAAATAAAGTTATCAAACTTTGATGAAATATATGGTACAAAATTCGCCAAAGACTGATCCCCTGTCGTCTGCTCGGCCGAAACCCAGAATTGTTTTATAATAGGATTCTTGCATCTAGATAGTTTCAAGTCACGAAATTCTTTGTCAGCTAAAATTCTAGTAATTTCAAGTAAGGTTGAACCAGATTCCGGATCTTCCATCACTAAGAATGCGCTATTCCTAAAATATTGTTCAAACATGGCTCCGCCCCCTATTTTCATATCAAAAAGTTTATTAAAAATTCCCATCATTTCATTCACGACAAAAGTTTTTTGTTCTGGATATTGCGGATCATACTCAAGCATGTTGAGCCCCATCGGTCGCGCGGTATAAGCTGGGTCAAAATAAATTACATCATCAAGACGTTCTTTGGGGATGCGAGACAATATAGTTTGAATATCCGTACCGTGTGGATCAACATAGCAAACCCCGTCGCCATTTCTGATATCTTGCGTTATCATGTTCAGCATGATGTTTGTTTTGCCTGTTCCGGTTTGACCAATGACATAAAAATGTCTCATGCGATCTTCGCGTGCCATATGAATTTCTGTATCTTTGCCTCGATAACTATTGATTCCTAAAATTATTCCCTCTTGCCCTATCTCCAAAGGTGCTGGAGCTATCCCCGCTTTAGCTTCTTTTAATTGTGGCTGGCTTCCTATGCCGACCGGAAAGTGAAAAACGGAAGAAAGTTCTTTTAGATTTAAAGGCAATATTTTATCCGCCGAAAAAGATCGATAAGAAAAATCACGGAAAAGCTGTTTAAGAGAACTTCCTTGAGCTTCTTCAAAAACGAAAGAATTGCTAGCTGCTTCAGAGAATTGATTGAAAGAGGATTCTATCTCTTTTAGGATAGCTTCTGCGCGCTCTTTGGTCGCGCTCGAGGCAATGACGCGAATATTAGCTTTCATTATAGTACTTTTTATTTTATTTCCTATTTTCTCTGTCGCCCCCTCATCCACCGCGCGTCTGCCTTTCATGTATTTTTCTTTATTCTCTTCTTCATTTTTTTGTTTGGCGCCAAAAATCAAATCTTTAGAAGCTTTCATGAAAGCTTTGTTGAACTTATAAAAATTATCGGATGCGTGTTTGACAGAGATACCGTCTTTCACATCATCTAAAATCATATGAAATTCATTTATGAATTTGTCGCCAGCAGGTGCAACCACAAGCTGAATCGCCGCACCTTCGCCCTGAGTTTTTAGTTTGGAGAAAACATTCAATATTGTATTCATTGGATCATGGTCTATGTTTTCATAAGTCTTAATAGGCATTACGCCACGCTCGGTAAAAGATGCGTAAGCTCCGACCGACCCGCCAGAAGAATTAAAAATATTGTAATCATCTGTTACCTCGCGAATTTTTGCATTATGATAAAAAGCTAAAATTTGTTTCTCGAAAAGTGAAATGTGTTTATTGGGAATAGCCGCATATATGACCACTTCGTCGCTCTCGCTACTAAGCGCAACTTCTAGTGTAAAATAATTTTCTTTTTCGTTGTTTTTCCCAATGGAAATGGAATGCATGCCGGCGTAAAATTGTTCCATGGCTCCAATAAATTCTTTGAAACCTTTTGACTTATCAGTTTCATCCGTAGACGGTGGAAGTGTGATTTCAAAAAGAGTCATATTAAGAGATTTATATAAAGGCGTGCCTTCTTTGGAATCAAGAACTGCTTGACCTGCCTTAAAATATTGGATTAAAATCCGATGAAAATCATCCTCAATGTGGGGATTGCTCATCGCTTCCACTACCGAGAGCGCGTTTTTAATTCCTTTGGTGATGACAAGACCCAAAAGTTCTTCCATTACAGTATCGTGGGACTCCGGCTTGAGCGAAAGCACTATGCCCTCTGTATCTTTTTTATTTAAAATATTATCTCCATGTAATGCTTGTTCTGACGACACATTCCTGTAAGCTTTTACAACATCTGTAATAGCATTATCTGCCACACGCTCTACACGACCTATTTTAATCAATTCTTCTTCGCGCTTGGCTACATGCGCACGCAAATAGTCTAACTCATCTTCTGGAGTCTTAAACCTTGGCATTTCCTTTAAAAAGGATGTTTGCATTAGTAATAGTATATAACAAAAAAGTGAAAAACTAAATTACAGGAATTACTTTTTCTCAGGTCCTCGGTTCCCTGGGTCCCTCCCCCAGCCAGACCATTCTAAAAAGTAATTCCTGTAATTTAATTAATTTTTGTTAAAATTTCCGCATCACCCTCCGTAATTAAAATCGTGTGTTCAAAATGCGCGCTTTTTTTACCATCAGCTGTGCGGAAAGTATAACCATCAGTATCCAAAGTCACATTCTTTGTGCCGTTATTTAACATCGGCTCCAAAGCTATCACCATGCCGGAAAATAATTTTTCTCCTTTTCCTTTTTTCCCGAAATTGGGGATATAAGGATCCTCATGTATTGCTCTACCCACGCCATGACCAGACAGAACTTCTACAATACCGTATTTGTACTTATGTGAACGAATGAAACTCTCCACAGCATAGCCAATATCACCCACAGTACCTCCGGCCTGAGCTGCATTAATGCCGACTTGCAACGCTTGTTCGGTTATATTCATAAGTTGTTGACTTCCTGCACTCACCACGCCTACTGGTACTGTAATTGCCATATCAGTAAAAAGACCTCTATGTTTAAGACCTAAGTCAATCGAAACAATATCACCTTCTTTTAATATTCGCTTGGAACTTGGAATGCCATGCACGACTTCATCGTTAATCGAAACACATAATGATGCAGGAAATGGGAACTCGGCTCCAGCCGGACGATAATTCAAAAAGGCTGGCTCGTCACCCATACCTCTGATCAAATTCTCGGCATATATATCTAAGTCTTTCGTAGAAAGACCAGGAGCAACTTTTCCTTTTACTTTAAAAAGTACCGTAGCCAAACGTTTGCCCCCTTCTCTCAGTATTTCTATTTCTTCTTTTGTTTTGATAATTATCATAAATTTTATAGAACTTTTTAAAATAAACTTTTGGAGGGGTTTCGAATGCGACGGCGTGAGAACTTCAAGATTTTTTAAGCTTAAAAAAATCTGTACCGTAGAAAGTTATATTTTAAAAGTTTTAATTTAAAATCCCAAAGCTTTTATAATATCTTTATGCACATTTGGAACTGTCTGCTCACCATTGATAGTATAAATTGTGTAATTTTCTTTATCTTTAAAATAATTCATCGCTGGCACCACATTGTTCACATATTCTTCAAATCTTTTGGCAAGCCCCTCTTCTGTGTCGTCATGCCTTCCGCGAAGCAAATTGCGTTTCATGGCTTCCTCTTTTCCTACTTCAATATAAATAATTTTTACATTCTCTCTATTGTAAAACTTCATCATTCGTTCAAAGCTTAGAGACTGATCAACGGCGCGAGGGTATCCATCAGTAATTAAATGCTTGTCTCTAGAGAGAGCTGAAATAAGAATATTTGTAACAATTGCATCAGAAAAAAAGCCAGGCTGAAGCTCGCCTCGAGAAACAGAATCTTTCATGAGATCCCCCGTATAACTACCAGACTCTATGATCTTTCTATACTCATTGCCTGGATAGGCATAAACGCACTCTTTGCCATCTTTGCCTTTTAGAAAATCCATTAAAAGCTTGATCTGAGTACCCTTGCCAGAGCCCACTATCCCAAAAAATGCAAAAGTTTGTGGTTGCATATAAGTAAACAATACAAAATTCAGCTTGAAAAATCAAGGGTTTTGTAATAGAATAGTTTTATTATGAAAAAACTTGGATTTAATATAGCACTTTTAGGGATGATAGCTTCGGGCAAAGAAACTCAAGCGAATATTCTAAAAAATAAATATTCATTAAAATTCGTAGAATCTGGTTTATACGTACGCAACTTACTAAAAGAAAAAAGCAAGATCGGTGATCGGGCTAGGCGTACTGCAGGGAAAGGTAAACCTTTACCGACCGTCCTACTGCAGAAATTTTTAATTAGGGAAATAAATAACAAGCCTAAAAATAAAGATTTGCTTTTCTTGGGCACTCCTAGATTAAAACCAGAAGCTCAACTCGTAAAGAAAATTCTTACTGAGCGTAAAGAAGATTTTCTTGTTTTATACATTGATCTTCCTGACAAAGAAATCTATAAACGTTCAATAAAAAGAAGTACAGGAAATATGAGAGAAATCTATAAAGTATTTGACACAAAAAAACTTATTGGTATACGAATAAAATGGCACAAAGACCAAGTAGGAAAAACCGTGAAATATTTTAAAAGCCTTAAAAAATTAAAAACAATAAATGGTGATCAACCTATCCCAAAGGTCACCAGAGATATACTAAAAGCTGTTGAGGAATATAGAAAACTGGCTAGAAACTAATACTCTCGCATGGAGACTTGGGCATCGACTTTTTTCATTAAATCAAGGACGACTGAAACGACGATAAGTATCGATGTGCCACCCAGGGCAAGAGAAGCAATACCAGTTAGAAATTGCATAATAAGAGGCAAAACTGCAATAAATCCCAAAAAGACCGCGCCGAGCAGAGTAATGCGAGTCAAAACTCTCGAAATATAATCGGACGTAGATACGCCAGGACGAATGCCCGGAATAAATGCGCCATTTTTTTGCAAGTTAGTGGAAAGTGCTTCGGGGTCAAAAGTGACTGCGGTGTAAAAATAAGTGAAGAGAAATACTAAGATAAAATAAAATACTGCATAAAGTATTGAGGTTTGAGAAAATGAAACAAGTACTTGAGAAATTTTAACTAAGATCACGTTACTGAAACGCGACAAAAAAGTACCAATCATCTGTGGAAAAAGAAGAATGGAAAGCGCGAATATTATTGGAATCACTCCTGCTTGATTCACGCGCAAGGGTAAATAAGTGGAGCCACCACCATACATTTTCATTCCTCGAACACGCTTGGCATAAGTGACGGGAATCGGGCGTTCGGCTTCAGTGACAAGAACAATGCCCGCGATAACAAGCACTCCGGCTACGGCAAATATAAGGTAAAGCGGAATCTGTGAGACATCAAAAGTAAAAATAAGCTGAGAAACCTGTGAAGGAAGCTGAGAAACAATACCGGCAAAAATTATAAGGGAGACGCCATTACCAATGCCAAATTCCGATACAAGCTCGCCAAGCCACATCAAGAAAACCGAACCCGCAATGACAATAAACAGATTCGTAATCCTGTCAAAAGTTGTTAAATTAGTCAGAATACTCTGACTTTCAAGGATAGCCAAAAGAGCAAAGCCCTGAATAGCCGCAAGCGGAATAGTAAGTAGTCTGCTGTATTGATTAAATTTTTTTCTGCCAGCTTCACCTTCTTCTTGATAAATTCTCTTTAACGCCGGAACCATGATGGTCAAAAGCTGCATAATAATTGAACCAGTGATATATGGACCAACACCAAGCATTATTATAGAGAGGTTCGTTAGTCCGCCTCCAGAAAATATATTCAGTATTCCGAAAAACTGGTTATTGGAGAGGAAACGATTAAGTTGCAATGTATCAATACCCGGGATAGGAATAGCGGAAAGCAACCTGAATACTACTAAAGAAAAAAGTACGAACAAAACCCGCTTTCGCAGAGTAGTATCCGTCCAGATCAATTTTATTTTGTTGAAAAAATTTTGCATGTGATTTAGCGGAATGATGTCGCGCAATCATCCATTAAAGCGCGACGCTATCTAATTCTTATCTTTTTTCCTTTAATACCGAGACGCTTGCGGATTTCGGAGAAACTTTCTATTTTTCCGGCAGTCGAGAGAACCTTGTCCTTGGACAGCGTGAATAATTTCTGGATAGACTTAAACTGGTAACCACGATTTTTCGGCAACTTCTTAATAATATCACGAAGCTCTGGACGGCGCTTGTTGCCCGCGCGCGCCGTCTGGCCCTTGCCTCCACGGCCAGAAGTTTTGGCATGCTTGCCTCCGCGACCCACTAATCTATCTTTTTTATTCTTATGAGTTCTCTTTAAATTATGTATCTGCATAAATGTATATAAAATATTATTCTAAATTAGTTTCCTTTTCAGCAACTTTTAATAAACTTGCGGGTGGAACAACTTCCAGAGGAACAATAACCACGGATTCTGATAATGGCTTTGCGTATTTTGAAGAAATGCCAGAAAGTGCCAACATAACCGCTTTCGCATTATTCAATGAATTTTTGCTGTTAGATAAAATTTTACCGGTAATGTCTTTCATCCCAGAGAGTTTCACTATATCACGCAAGACTGAACCCGCTACAAGTCCGCGACCTCGATTCGGTATAAGTATGATTTGAGAACTTCTAAATTTAGCAGAAAGCTCGTGAGGAATAGACATTGTTTTCGTCAGATTTAATCTGATCATATTTTTCTTGGCGTTGCGAACCGCTTTATTGATCGCAAGAGCCGTATCTCCCGCTTTACCAAGCCCAAGCCCGATAGAACCCTTCTTGTCTCCGGCCACTAACGCAACACTAAAAGAAAATCTGCGCCCGCCAGCGACAACTCTGGTCACACGACGAATATTTATAATCTTCTGGTCAAATTCAGGCTTGGCTCGTCCGAAAGATGAATTTCTTCTATTGCTATTCTTTTTTTCTTTTCCTTTTTCCATTTTATTTTATGAACTTTATAACTACTAGAACTTAAGCCCTCCCGCTCTTGCTTCGTCTGCAACTGTCTTTATTCTTCCAGTATATTTAAATCCATTCCGATCAAAAACAACTTTGTAAATTTTTACTTTTTGACAAACCTCTCCAATCATACGACCCACTTCTTTTGCTCTTTCCGTCTTGGTGCCTTTGATTATCTTAATGTCACTCGCTTGGGCCAGGGTTTTCCCCTTTGTATCATCGATGACTTGCGCATAAATAAATTTATTTGACCTGAAAACAGAAAGCCTGGGACGATCTTCTGTGCCTAAAATCTTTGCTCGGATTTTGGCTTTTAATCTTATTCTTTTGTTATTCTTCTTTTGCATTATACTGTCTTCTTGCCTTGTTTACGTCTGATAATTTCACCCTCGTAACGTATCCCTTTACCTTTATAGGGCTCAGGCTTCTTTAATGCGCGCAGGCTGGCGGTAAAACTTCCGACTAATTCCTTATCAACCCCAGTAATCGTAATATTATTTTTCTCAGCGGTAGCAGTAATACCTTCTGGTATCGGCACAATAACTGGATGGGAAAATCCTAAAGCAAAATTAAGAGTTTTGCCTTTAACTTCAGACTTAAATCCCACACCTTCTAATATTAATTTCTTTTGATAAGGGGTCTCTACCCCCTGAATCATATTCTTTATGTGTGAAGCATAAGTACCCCAGAGAGATTTGGAAAATTTATCATTTCTTTTTATATTTAAATTAATAACTTTACCAGTGATTGTAATAACAATATCATCTCGGAAATTTTTTGTTAGAATCCCCTTAGAACCGACAACACTAAAAATCGCGCCATTTAGACTGGCTTTCACTCCTTCTGGTATAATTATTTCTTGTTTACCTATTCTTGACATATTTTTTCTCTCACTACTTTTACCAAATTTTGAATAATGCTTCGCCCCCGACTTGCTCATGTCTAGCATCCTTGCCTGATAAAATCCCCTTGGGGGTTGAAAGCACAAGCAAACCAGAACCATTGCGAACCTTGTGAATATCTTTCATTCTAAAATAAACACGCCTCGATTGTTTTGAAATTCTCTCGACTTCTGTAATTTTTGGTTTCTTGTCTTTATACGCTAAACCAACTTCTAATATTTGCTGATTCTTGCTTATTTTCTTTGAAATATTGTTTACATATCCTTCCTTCTTTAAACATTCAAGGATGGCGTGCTTAATTTTAGAATATGGGAAAAATACAGACTCTTTATCCACCTTGCTTCCATTTTTCATTATTATTAACATGTTTGAAATTGAATCCATGATTTTTTACCAGCTTGATTTACGAACCCCCGGCAACATGCCTTCGTTAGCCAATTCTCTAAAACAAATACGACAAATACCAAAATCTCTCATAAAAGCATTCCCCCGTCCACAACGAAAACATCGATTCTTGGCTCGAGTAGAAAATTTTGGTTTCTTTTTTGACCTAGCGATAACTGATGTTTTTGCCATATATCAAATCGCCTATTTTCATAGATGATATCGTGTATTTTTTCTTAAAACCTCAATACAAGCCTTAAGGAGAAATACAGATCAATCTATTTTCTAGACTCTTTATAGGTTAGCAGACAAATACAAAAGAGTCAAATTTTTATTTCTTCTTCTCTCCATCTACCAGATGAATGGGTTCTTCCTTCTTAAAAGGAATTCCCAGAAACCCAAAGAAGGCCACGCCTTCTTTTTTATTTTTAGCCGTGGAAACAAGGGTGATAGACATGCCGAAGATATCTTTAATATCCTCGTCAGCTGTTTCAGGAAAAATAGTGTGTTCTTTTATGCCGATTGTTAGGTTCCCGATGTTGTCTACTGCAGTCCGAGCGATACCACGAAAGTCTTTAGTACGAGGAAGAGCGACATTTATCAATTTTTCCAAGAAAGTATACATTCGATTGCCACGCAATGTTACAACAATGCCGATCGGATCACCTTGGCGAATTTTAAAAGATGCTATAGACTGCTTAGCGCCTTTTAGAGACCCTTTCTGTCCGGAAATTTTTGCCAAACGTTCCAATATAGCCTCATTTTTATTTTTATCTTTTTTAATGACGGTCCCTGTGCCAGTATTTATTACAACTTTCACCATTCTGGACGCAGCCATAGCATTTTTGTAATGAAAAGATATTTTCATTTTCTCAAATGCCTGCACCTCTTTTTCTTTTACAGTTAAATGTTTCATAATTTTAAAATCTTTATTCTACTTTTTTAACATTGGAAGCATGAATCGGCATGGCAATATTTACCATTGATCCTTTTTCTCCAGACTTTCTAGGACGCTGATGCTTCTTCATCATATTCGCTCCTTCTACAATGACCTTGTTCTCTTCTACTAAAACACGGATAATTTTACCTTTTTTATCCTTGTCTTTTCCTGTTATTATTATTACATTGTCTCCTTTTTTTATTTTCATAATTCGTAATTTTAAATTGACTAGATTACCTCCTGCGCTAAAGAAATTATTTTTTGAAATCCCTTTTCAGCAAGCTCTCTCGGAATTGGTCCAAACACACGTCCAGCTTTCGGATCTTTTTTTCCTTTTTCTAAAAGAACCACAGCATTATCATCAAAACGAATATATGATCCATCCTTCCTTCTGTAGGCACTGCGAGTACGCACAACGACTGCTTGATGCACATCTTTCTTCTTAACTCCTTTTCTGGGGCTCGCCACCTTTACAGAAATAATAACCAACTCACCCAAGGTCGCATATCTTTTTTTTGAAGACCCTAAAATCTTAAACACTTTGCCCACTGTGCCTCCAGCATTATCTGTTATTTTTACCAATGTTTCGTTTTGTATCATATTGCTTGTTCTCCTATTTGCCCCACCATGGCAGGGTGAACAAAAAATTATTTCTAAATTACTTTAAATCTCTTATCTTTTGATATCGGCCGTGTTTCAATTATTTCTATCTTATCTCCTATTTTATATTTATTTTCTTCGTCATGCGCTTTGTATTTTTTATTCACTTTGTAAAATTTCCCATACAGTGGATGTTTGATAAATCTAGAAACAGAAACAGTGACAGTTTTATCCATCTTGTCCGAAACAACTACACCCACCAGAAGATTCCCATTTTTTTTAGGGCCTTGTTGTTCTTGTATTTGTGATTGTTTTAATTTAGTTACCATATTGGTTAATTTCTAATTTTTAATTTTTTGGTTTATTTCTGTCAAAATTCGAGCTACGTTTTTCTTTAAAGACGCCAACTCTTTCACATTTTTTGATTTTGAGCCTTCGGATTTAAATCTAATAACTCTTATGTTCTCTTTCAAGAGAACAAGCTTTTTTTCTAGCTCATCTGTTTTCATTCCTTTTGCCGCCCGAGGCTGATCCGCCTCGGGCGGCAAATTTTTATCTTTTGTATTTTTATTTTTTTCGGTCATATAATTATTGTTTATGGGTTCTTCCAATAATCCTGGTTTTAAGCGGAAGCTTGGTGCCAGCCTTACGGAGCGCCTCATGTGCTATGGCTTCTTCTACACCATCAACTTCAAAGATAATACGCCCGGGCAAAACATCAAAGCAATACCCCTGCGGATCTCCCTTTCCTTTTCCCATGCCCACTTCTGCTGGTTTAGAGGTATAGGGGCGATCTGGAAAAATACGGATCCAATACTTGCCAGCCTTGGTCAAAGTACGCGATATTACCTTTCGAGCAGATTCAATTTGGATTGACTTAACACGCGCTTGAGAGACAGACTTGATTCCATAAGAACCGAAGGCGAGCTTAAAACCTCTGGTGTCTGGTGATAACATTTTGGGATTAGACCGCTGGGTCTGCCATTTTCTAAATTTTACTTTTTTTGGTAATAACATATCATTGATTTATTATACTTCTTGTTTTTTGCCAAATATTTTTCCGCGATAAATCCAAACCTTAATGCCAACAACGCCGTAAGACAGGGTCGCACGCTCGCGCTTAAAATCTATATCCGCGCGGAAAGTCTGAAGTGGAATAGACCCACGCTTGATTTCTTCCGTGCGAGCAATGTCTGCCCCGCCAAGTCTGCCTCCTAGAACTATTCTGGCACCTTCTACCCCGCGTGCTGTCATTACTTTTTCAATAATCGTTTTAATAACTCGGCGATAAGGCATTCTTTTTTCCAATCCTTCAGCAATCATATATGCAACAATAGCGGCATCAGCTTCTGGATTTGAAACTTCAACAATTTCAAGCTTAAAATCTTCGGGCTTTGCGAGTTTCAACTTGTCCATTTTCTTTAAAATATCTTCCTTGAGCTTCGTTGCTCCTTCGCCACTTCGGCCTATTAAGAGCCCAGGGCGAGAAGTTCTTATGATAAATCTGGTGGCTTTTCTGCTTCTTTCAATTTCGATTGAAGAGATATACATACCGCGCAATTTTTTTTCTAAATATTGTCGTATTAGAACATCACCTTTTAAATAAGTGACATATTTTTTCGGGTCAGCGAACCAGCGACTTTTCCAGTCTCGCAGTATGATCAACCTATGCGCATATGGATGGACTATTTTTGACATGTTATTTTGATTTTTTTCTACCGGAGGCAGATCCACCCTTAGTGGAAACTTTAACTATTTTCTCGGCAAGCATCAGACTTAAGTGGCTCGTTCGCTTATTTATCCTGTGTCCTGTGCCCATGGCCGCCGGCATCATTCTTTTCATTGTTATACCTTTATCCACGCGTAATTCTTTAATAAATAAATTTTCCTTGTCTATCCCCATTTGTTTCGCATTAGAAACTGCAGAGAGTAAAAGTTTTTTCAGTGGCAAACCCGCACGCTTCGCCAAAAAATCAAGTTCGGCAATAGCTTCTAAAACTCCCTTGCCCCTCACAAGCCCTGCGACTAAGCGAACTTTTCTAGGAGACTGTCGATAATTTTTCAAAAATGCTTTCATGATTATTTTTTCTTCGCATCATCAGCCGCCGCTGTAGCTGATTTGGCTTGAGTTATCTCGGCTTCTTTTTTCTTCTGCTCTAGTTCTTTCTGCATTTTTCCGCCATGTTTAATAAATTTCTTGGTCGGAGAAAATTCTCCTAATCGATGACCAACCATATCTTCAGTAACGAGAACATCCACATGAACTTTCCCATTATAAACACCGAAGGTGAAACCAAGCATCTCTGGAGAAATAACACAAGCGCGCTTCCAAGTCTTCACCACTTCCGTCTGGAGCGGGTTTTTACCAGCAATCTTTTTTAATAGCCCCTCATCTACGTATATACCTTTTTTAATTGATCGAGTCATGATTAAATGAACCCCCACACTTATATTAAAGATATTTGAGTACCCTCTCTGTGCCTAAGGCACATCTTTAATATAAGTGTGGGGGTAAACAAAAAGCTCCTAACGAGCTTATTTTCATACTAACAAATAAGAGTAAAATGTCAACCGAATGAATTTGGGCAAAAAAAGGGGCCACCTGCGTTCGATTGCAAGCGAGCCCCTAAGACTCACGAAGTAGTTTGCCTGAACTTCGCGAGTTAAAAACTGAGATATGAGATGAACCCATTCATTTAGTAATATACCATATACGTAAAATAAAGCAACAAAAATACACAGAGCATTTCTGTGTATTGTGAGCGGCTTCCTAGATGGGCGGGCCAAGTAAATGGCAGGAAATGAGTCGCTTATTTCTAAACTGTTAAAACTTTTGAGTAGAAAATAGGAATGGGGAGCATGCAGAATCGCACACCCCCCAGGATGAGACCAGACGCTAACTCTTCTTTTTTTCCAAACGACGAATTGCTCGTCGGTCGGAACGATGACCAGCCTTCAGCCGTACTCGTCGGCTGAATCTGTTCTTGTGGTAATGGTGTGTTTTTACCATTACACCTCCTTCACTTATATATATAACATATATAAAAAACAACACAATAATAAAATGTGAATAACAAAAATTACAAAAGATTATCCTTTGTAATTTTTTTATTTATTCTTCCCAGTTTTCCTGCGAGAAACTATAAAAACATTTGAGTATTTTTTTGGACCGCGTGTTTTACGTCCACCGGTAACTTTTCCCCACATGGTCTTTGGACGTTTAGTCCCACGGCCTTGTCTGCCTTCTCCACCTCCGTATGGATGGTCTACCGGATTCATGGCAGTACCGCGGACTGTCGGACGAATACCTTTCCAACGAGACCGTCCGGCTTTGCCATAATTTTCCAAATGATGTTCTTCGTTCGAAACAGTACCGATAGATGCCCAACAGTTTTCATTTATTTTTCTAATTTCGGTTGAAGGCATTTTAATATTTGTGTACCTGTCAGCATTTGCTACCACTTGCGCGAAGATCCCCGCCGAACGAGCAATCTTCGCGCCACCATAGGGTTTTATTTCAATATTATAAACAAAAGTTCCAACAGGAATATTTTTAAGAGGAAGTCTATTGCCAACTTCAAGTGATGCTTTTTCTGAAACGACAAATGAGCTTCCTCTTTTTACAGACTTTGGTAATACCACATATCTTTTTTCTCCATCTTTGTAAACAGCGAGTCCGATAAATGCACTTCGATTTGGATCATATTCAATGGATTTTATTTTCGCCGGAATTTCTTTCTTGTTATATAAAAAATCCACATCACGATACAGGCGTTTATGCCCTGCGCCTTTGTGTCGCATAGTGATACGCCCCTGACTGTTGCGCCCAACAGAACGTCTGAAGCCATGAGTCAGAGACTTGGTCGGTTGTGACTCGGTCAAAATTCCTCTGTAAGATACATTGGTCATCTGTCTTCGTGATTTACTTGTTGGTTTATATGTTTTCATTAAATAAATTCTATCTTATCTCCTTTTTTTAAATACACAAGGGCTTTTCTGCCTCCCCCTTTTACTCCAGCTTTACCTTTTGACATTATGTTTTTCTTCGGCACTGATAAAACATTCACTTTTACTGGTTTTACTTTATAGAGAACAAAAATAGCTTTCTTGATTTCTGTCTTATTCGCCAAGGATGAAATATCAAAAGTATATACATTTTGCTCGGCAGCATTAGAGGCTTTTTCGGTAATTCTTGGGTTGTTAATAATTGTTGTCATGATGTTTTGCTATCCACGAGATTCTAAAAATTTTGTGCTTTCGACCGGATTTTCTATCAAAAGATATTGATAATTTAAAACATCTAGTGGATTTAAATTTTTTAAAAACACTATTTCCAATTGTGGTAAATTTCTAAAGCTTTTTTCTGTTTTTTCATTCCTTGCAAAAAGGGCAGTTAGAACTTTAGGCTTTTTGGAATCCGCAATTGGTTTAAACCCGGAAACTTTTGCCAAATTTTTCATCACATCTATCGCCAGCTTCGTCTTTATTCCAGACATTGCAAGTGAATCAATAAAAAGTATTTCATTATCTTTTAGCTTTCTGGAAAGTACCGAGAATAAAGCTTGCGCGCGCATTTTCTTGGAAATTTTTCTTTTGTAATTCTTTTCTGCTAGCGGACCATGGGTCACGCCTCCACCTACCCAGATCGGACTTCTGGAAGAACCATGCCTCGCTCGTCCTGTACCTTTCTGTTTCCAAGGCTTCTTGCCTCCACCACGAACTTCCCCACGATCTTTAGTATCCGCTGTGCCAGCACGTTTGTTGCTACGCATTCCTTCCACGACTTGATGCACTAAATCGCTCCTCCACGAAGCCCCAAAAACTTTCACTGGAAGATTTATTGTTCCTACCTGCGCTCCTTTTTGATTGTATATTTTTGCTTCCATGATTTTATTTCCTTGAGATAGGGCCTTGGATTCTATCTATCTACTAACAACCTCAACCAAACTTCCACGCTTACCGGTTATTGCTCCTTTTACAAGCATTAAATTATTTTCTTTATCTATAGAAACAACTTCTAAATTCTTCTGCGTAATACGATCTCCTCCCATTCGGCCTGCCATTCTCATACCTTTGGGAACATGAGTTCGTAAACCTCCTCCGATACTACCTCCTTCTCTTTCTGAATGCTTTTGACCATGAGTACGAGGACCACCATGAAAACCATGGCGCTTTACAACACCCTGAAAGCCTTTACCCTTAGATATGCTTGAAACAACAAGGCGGTCACCTGGAGAAAAAATCGAGACATCAATACTGTCACCGACCTTAACATCACTCGTATCATTTGGTTTCAGTCTGAACTCTTTAAGATTTTTATAAAGTCCGCCACCCATAGTACCAATGCGAGACTTGCTAATTCTTTCTTTCTTTTGTGTTCTAAAACCAACCTGCACAGAATTGTAGCCGTCTTGCTCCTTGGAAAAAATTCGGGTCACAGTTACAGGTCCTGCAGAGAGTATCGTTACTGGGACAACGTTTCCTTCCTCGGAAAAGTACTCTGTCATATTTTCTTTTGTTGCTAAAATGAATTTCATAACTTGTGTTCCGCAGGTCAGACCTGTGATCTAAACTTAGAGCATTTTCACATCAATATCCACCCCGGAAGGGAGCGATAAATTGGTGAGGGCTTCTATGATTTTTGTGTTTGGATTTACGATATCAATCAATCTTTTATGTACACGAATTTCAAATTGTTCTCGTGTGTTTTTATAAATAAAAGGAGAACGATTGACTGTATATTTTTTAATTTCAGTAGGTAATGGCACTGGCCCGACAATATTCGCATCATACCTAGTAGCAGTATCCATAATCTGCTTAACTGAAGCATCCAGGATCTTGCTCTCGTAAGCACGAACCCTGATACGAAGCACCACTTTGCCATCTCCACCCTCTGTGCGAAGAGGAGACACTGCGTGAGTAATCTTTTTTTCTTTTTTAACAGATACTTTCAACGTCCTCGCACCAACCTTGGTTGAGGTTTTCGGTTTTTTTATTTTTACTTCTTTGGTTACCATGAAATTAAACTTTATTTACGCAAGAATCTTTGTTACTACCCCGGCACCAACAGTCTTGCCACCTTCACGGATAGCGAATCTCTGTGCTTCTTCCAATGCAACTGGGGTAACTAATTTAACCGTAATTTTTACTGTGTCTCCTGGCATCACCATCTCTACGCCTTCAGCAAGAGCGACATCGCCCGTTACATCTGTTGTTCTAATATAGAACTGGGGTTTATATCCTTTAAAGAAAGGGGTGTGTCGTCCACCTTCTTCTTTTTTCAAAACATATATTTCAGCAGTGAAATTATCATGCGGAGTAGTTGTACCTGGCTTGCAGAGAACTTGTCCGCGAGTAATGTCTTCTTTTTTAAGACCACGCAAAAGAATACCAGCATTGTCTCCAGCCATGCCTTCTTGAAGATTCTTATTAAACATTTCAATACCAGTAACTGTTGATTTCTGCGTAGGTTTAATACCAACAATTTCTACATCTTCTCCTACTTTCACTATTCCTCTTTCAATTTTACCAGTTACAACTGTACCTCGGCCTTCAATGGAGAAAATATCTTCGACTGGCATTAAGAAAGGCTTGGCTGTATCACGAACTGGAATTGGAATATAGGTATCGAGTGCATTCACAAGCTCAAGAACTTTCTTCGCCCATTCATCGTCCACTGACTTTGATTCAAGGGCTTTTAATGCAGAACCACGAATAACTGGAGCCCCCGCGCCGTCAAAACCTTGCTTGGTCAAAAGTTCGCGAATTTCTTCTTCTACTAGGTCAATCATGTCTTTGTCGTCAACCATGTCACACTTGTTTAAAAATACAATTATTTTTGGCACACCAACTTGCTTCGCAAGGAGAACATGTTCGCGAGTTTGGGGCATAGCGCCGTCAGTCGCCGCAACCACGAGTACCGCGCCATCCATTTGCGCCGCCCCGGTAATCATGTTTTTAATGTAGTCAGCGTGTCCGGGAGCATCAATGTGCGCGTAGTGACGGGCATCTGTTGAATACTCATTGTGAGAAATGTTAATGGTAATTCCGCGAGCTTTTTCTTCGGGAGCGTTGTCAATCTGATCAACACCTCGAAGCCGAACCTGCTTTCCAGCCATGTTAAGCACATGTAAGATTGCAGCGGTTAAAGTGGTCTTTCCATGGTCAACATGACCAATCGTGCCGACATTAATGTGCGGCCTGTCTCTTTTAAATTCTTCTGCCATAATTTTTCCGCCAACTGGCGGATTAATAACCAAAACTCAGTGTACGAGAACCAGTCACTGGGGCTTAGCTACTAACGATATTAAACTTATAATAATTGCCCGATCGGCGATCCACCATAAAAAAGGCGGAATTAAGCAAACAAAAACTGCCAAAAGTGCAGTTATTTACATACTAACAAATTAAAAAACATTGTCAAATAAAGAAAACGCAAGGATTATCCTTGCGTTTTCTTTATTTTTTCCTTTTTATTAAAAAGATTAGTTAACTTTTACTGCGCCATCAAATATACTGCATCCTGCTGTAAATTGGTATGTGTTTAAGCATGTTACTTCAACATACAAGTCACTTGTATTTTCACCATCTTGTGGTATCCATGTTTCTTGCCCGTCATTTGGAGTATCAGTGGTAATAGCTCGTACAATTACAAACTGATTTGGGGAGTCTGAAATTTTTCTAATTAAATTTATATTAACCCCAACATCTGTTGGATAATTTGTTGTTTGCCAAATAACGGTCTTCGCTCCAGAAAGTACGGCTGAAGCTGAAGAGGTGTCACTAACAACAGAAAGCGTTGCAACTGTCGCTGGACTAGTTGGAGAAGTTTTTTCTTTTTGAGAAGAACTATACATCCAAAAAACTATTCCCAGAACAATTACTACAAAAAGCACAATATATATATTTTTATTCATATTTATATAATATAATATTAATTAATAAACTGCAAGCATACTATATCATACTTCTCTTAAAAAAGCAAGCTCCCTGAATGTTCCCCAATAACCCTTGTTAAACAAGGCTATGTTGCCTTATCTCGTCACGAAGTTTCCGAGCTTCTTCTTTGGGGTTGGGGCTAAAAATTATGGCTTTTGAGGAAGACATTATTAATCCCATTTTATTTACATTCATCCCCTTATTCATAACTTCTTTCACACTTCCACCTTGAGTACCAATACCCGGCACAAGCAAAGTGAGTTCGCCAACTATTTTCCTTATCTCCCCTAATTCTTCTGGGTATGTTGCACCAACTACAAGCATACAGTTGTGATTGATGTTCCATTCTTTAGAAATTTTTTCAGCAACTATCTGCCAAAGTTGTTTGCCGTCTATTTTTAAATCCTGCAATTCTCCCGCGCCGAGATTTGATGTTCTACATAAAATAATAGATACTTTATCTTTTCTGTCTAAAAATGGCTTAAGAGCCTCCTTACCTAAATAAGGGTGAAGTGTAACTGCATCAAAACCTAATATATCAAAGATGGCTTTGGCATAAAGTTCGTTTGTATAACCGATATCTCCCCTTTTGGCATCACAAATAGTAAAAATGTCGGGATGTTTTTCTCGCAAATATTCCATGGTCATAGCCAAATCTTCCCATCCGTCTTTTCCTCTTACCTCATAAGAACCCATGTTGGGTTTGTAAGCTGATACATACTCATGTGTTTCTTCTATAATATATTTATTAAATTCAAACTGAGGGTGTTTAAGAGCTTTAAATTTTTCTGGTAATTTTTCAAGGTCAGGATCTAAACCAACACACAGCAATGAGTTTATTTTTTCCGCTCTTATGTTGTATTTATCGATGATCATATTTTGTATTCCAAATATTTTTTACCCCATCCTGTTTCGGTATCAATAGGAATATGCTTTTTGCATAGCGGACAATCTTTTTCTTTGTATGAAGGAACTTTAAAAATTCCAAGTGAAGAAAATGGTGCCCCGACACTCTTAGAATTTACTAATTTTGGGTCTCGATTTATCATAACGCATACTGTAACTATTTTTCCCCCAGCTTTTTTCACACTACTAACTACTTTTTTTACTGAACCACCAGTTGTTGTAGCATCTTCAATAATAAGGACTCTTTTATTTTTGACGACCAAGTCATAACCTCTCTTGAAAATTTGGTTACTTTTTTCATCTTTTTCTGTATATAAACTCAAGACATCTTTTTTTGTTATTTGACTTAAATGATATGCTGTCCACTGAGATAAGGGAATTCCTCCTACCGCAGGAGCAACTACAGCCTCTATATTTTTATTTTTAAATTTATTAGCGAAAAGCTTTCCAACCTCTGATGTGGTTTTTGTATGCATAGTTAATTTATCCTTTTTTATATATCCTGGCATATGTCTACCAGAGGTACCTACAAAGTGGCTGTGAGTAACAATAGCTCCTACGCTTTTTAAAATACTGATTATGTCTCGCATAAATTTATCTTAACCTTTCTTTAATTTCTTTCGCAAGATACGGGTTCCACATCGCCCCAGTCGCGGACATCACGATGTCTGCACCTGCCTTTTGATATTCAAAAAAATCATCTGCCGTAGTTACTCCACCGACGCCAACAATGATGTATTTGTATCCCAATTCTTCTCTAAGTTTTTTTAATTTTTTTACCATATCGAGTCCTGCCCATTTAATAGCATGGCCACACACACCGCTTCGCAATCTCCCTTCCCCGGGCAACGCTTGTCTATCATTTTCATCCACAATTTCTGCAGAAATTGTATTAATAACGGAAATACCTTGCACGACAAGTCCAACTTCTTTTACAAAATTTTTTAATGCATCGTAATCTTTATTATAAGCTATTTTAATAATCAGTGGAGTATTTCTGATGACTTCTTTTATCGTGCGAACCACTTTCGCGCTTCGCTCTGTATCATAACAAAGCAAGTTGTTCGTCCCTTCATTCGGACAACTCAAATTTACTTCAACTACCGGCACACCTATTTCTTTCATGAGCCCTGCAACAATAGCATAATCATTTATATAATCTTCCACACTCTGTCCTTCTTTTTTTGTACCCTGAAAAGAGCCAACGACTATTTGTCCAGGATGTGTATTTCTAATTACATTCGTCAAATCTTTTTGCCAAAATTCTGGATCAAAAGATGGTACACCGAAAGAATTAGTGATGGAAAGTGGTTCGTGATAATTTCTATCCGCCACTAATTTCCCCTGTGCTATATCTTCAGTTAGATCTCCATCAATTTTTACTGACAAAACATTTGGCCATGGATGACAAGGATATTTCCTGCTTCGTACTGTTTTATAAGTTACAATATCGAAACCTTTATCGAGCGCACCTTTAACAAAATTACCATTTATGAGTGGTCCAGCAGGAATCCCAAATGGGGAATTTACTTTAAAACCAAAAAAATCAAATTGGGGTTCATCCTCTTCTTTCAATTCCTCTCCGTCAGCAAAAGCACCGAAGGGACCTTGTGTAAAATTTTCTTCGTATGATTTTTCGGGGTCGTAAAAGGGTGTGTAAAGCATCCCTAGATTATACTATTTCCTCGCTGCAATAATAGTCTCCGCAACGTTGTTAGGCACAATATCGTAACGGAAAAATTCCATAGTAAACGATGCGCGACCTTCGGTCATGGAGCGCAAACCGGTCATGTACCCGAACATTTCAGAGAGAGGCACTATCGCCTTGATTACTTTATTCATTCCACGGTCTTCCATTCCTTCAATAAGCGCGCGCTTTGAGGAAAGATTACCCGTGACATCTCCCATGAATTTGTCCGGAGTCACAACTTCTACTTTCATCATCGGCTCTAGAATTACTGGATTCGCACGTCTACACGCATCCTGCACAGCCATCGATGAGGCGATTTTGAAAGCCATTTCATTCGAGTCAACTTCGTGATAACTGCCATCCCAAAGCTCCACTGAAACATTTACCATTCTAAAACCAGCTAAAATTCCCCTGTCTAGTCCCTCCTTAAACCCCTTCTCGCAGGGCGCAATATATTCCTGTGGGATTACTCCTCCTCTGATAGTATTTATAAATTCAAAACCAGGCGATCTTTTTGTGTTTTTAGGTAAATCTTCCAGTTCTTCTTTAGTCAACAAGACCATCGGCTTAACTTTTATTTTCACATGCCCATAATTTCCGCGTCCACCAGACTGCTTGATATATTTTCCTTCCGCTTCCGCAATGCCACTGATCGTCTCACGGTACGCCACTTGCGGTTTACCTACATTGGCCTCCACGGTAAACTCGCGTTTCATGCGATCCACAATAATTTCCAAATGTAATTCCCCCATGCCGGCGATGATAGTCTCTCCTGTTTCTTGATCAGTAGATACTTTAAAAGTCGGGTCTTCTTGCGCAAGTCTGTTGAGAGCCATACCCATTTTTTCTTGATCTGCTTTTGTTCTGGGTTCAATACGAAGTGATATAACCGGTTCAGGGAAAACAATTCTGTCTAGAATAATTGATTTATTTTCATCGCAAATAGTATCGGAGGTAATTGTATCTTTCAGCCCAACAGCTGCGGCTATCTCTCCAGCAAAGACTTGCTTCACTTCTTCTCTATCGTTAGCGTGCATGCGTAAAATTCGTCCGATGCGCTCTTTATTGCGCGTGCGCGGATTATAAACATAACTACCAGCTGAAAGAGTCCCGGAATAAACACGAAAGAAAATAATCTGCCCAACAAATGGATCAGTCGCTATTTTGAAAGCAAGTGCAGCGAAAGGTTCTGCGTCTGAAGCATGCCTAACAATTGGCTCCTCAGTATTAGGGTCAATGCCAGAAATAGCTGGTATATCAAGTGGTGATGGTAAATAGTCCACCACGGCATCCAGGACAAGCTGAACGCCTTTATTCTTTAATGCAGAACCGGCAAATACTGGAAAAATTTCATTAGCTATTACAGCCTTACGAAGAGTTTTCTTTAATACATCAAAACCAGGAATCATGCCTTCTAAATATTCAGTCATCATAACTTCATCAGTTTCAACTATTTTCTCAACCAATTCACTATGATACTTTTCCGCGTCAGCTAATAAACTTTCCGGAATCTCTTTTTCAACAACTTGATTACCCATTTCTCCTTCAAAATAGTAAGCCTTCATACGAAGAATATCAATAACTCCTTCAAACTTTTCTTCTAGACCGATAGGAATTTGTACACGTACAGCTTTTTTACTAAGTCTGTCTAAAATAGTCGAAAATGAATGTTCAAAGGAAGCGCCGGTTCTATCTAATTTATTTACAAAACAAACGCGAGGCACTTTTGCTTCGTCGGCATAACGCCAGTTTGTTTCAGATTGGGGCTCTACTCCAGCCACACCGTCAAATACAACGACTGCCCCATCGAGCACTCGTAATGACCTTTTTACTTCTACGGTAAAGTCAATGTGTCCAGGAGTATCAATAATATTAAAACGATGCTTTTTAGTTTTATCTGTCAGCGCATACGTAGGTGTCCAAAAACAGGTTACAGCCGCAGAAGTAATGGTAATACCACGTTCTCGTTCCTGCTCCATCCAGTCTGTCGTCGTCTCGCCGTCGTGAACTTCACCTATTTTGTGCGATACTCCAGTATAAAAAAGCACACGTTCTGTTGTGGTAGTCTTACCCGCGTCAATGTGGGCAATGATTCCAATATTTCTAACTTTCTCTAGAGGATAGTCTCGTTCCATATATTTAAACTACCAAGCAAAATGCGCGAAGGCTTTGTTGGCCTCTGCCATTTTATGAGTGTCTTCTTTCTTTTTAATAGCCGAACCTTCATTTTTTGAGGCTGAGATCAATTCATCGGCGAGTTTCAGGTGCATTGGTTTGCCCTTTCCCCCTCGAGCCGCATCACGTATCCAGCGCATAGCGAGTGCGAGTCTGCGTTCAGACCGGACCTCTATCGGCACCTGGTAATTCGCGCCTCCAATACGCTTGGAACGTACTTCGGTTGAAGGACCAGCATTTTTTAGTGCTAAATCAAAAACTTCCAATGGGTTTGGGTTGCCTGTTTTTTCTTTGATGATATCAAAAGCAGCATACATAACCTTTCGGGAAGTTTCTTTTTTCCCAGACCACATAATGTAATTAATAAACTTCTCTAATTTCTGAGAATTATATATGAAGTCTGGTTCTACTATATTTCGATTTTTAACTTTTCGTCTCATTTTTATTTTATAAAAATTTATAAATTCTATTTCTTGTTTTCTTTCGGCTTTTTGTTACCATAGAGAGATCGTCCTTGTCTCCTCTTTTCTACTCCTTGCGTGTCGAGCACTCCACGCACAATGTGATATCTTACTCCAATCAAGTCTTTCACACGTCCTCCTCGAAGCATAACCACTGAGTGTTCCTGTAAATTATGACCTTCGCCTGGAATATAAGCCGTAACTTCCATGCCGTTAGTTAAACGCACTCTGGCAATCTTTCGGAGTGCTGAGTTTGGCTTCTTTGGGGTTGTCGTTGAAACTTTTGTACAAACACCTCGTTTAAAGGGAGCAGGAAAAAAGACTGGTCTATTTTTAAGAACATTAAAACCCTTCGCTAGAGCAACTGTCTTGTGTTTAGAATGGACTTTGACTCTCGGCTTTTTAATTAATTGATTAATTGTTGGCATTAAATTGATTTCCTGCAAAACAAAAGAGTCCCAGACTCGAAAGGGACTACAGAATAATGTACTATAAACTGTGGAAAATTGCAATATTAAAAAGAGAGACCGGTGATTAAATGAAAAAGATAAGACAATATGGGATATAAATAGCTGGAAAAGAAAACAATAAAGACAAGAAGCAAAATGAGAGAGTATTGCTCAAGAAGAGTTACCCACCCAGAAAATGAATACGGTAGGAAAGAAAAAAGTATTTTAGAGCCATCAAGCGGAGGAATGGGAATTAAGTTGAATAATGCTAGCGCCAAATTCACTATTACTATTGTAGAAGTTATAAAATAGAAACCGGCTGGTAAAGTAAGACTGGGAGCCAGACGGATAATGAGACCAAAGATAACGGCAATGAAAAAGTTGGCAAGCACCCCAGCCGCGGCCACCCACATGGTCCCCCATTTCTTGTGGCTCAGATTGTTTGGATTGTATGGCACCGGTTTTGCCCAGCCAAACAAAAAAGGAGAATGGGATAAAATTAAAAGTGCCGGCAAAAGAATCGAACCAAAAAGATCTAGATGAACAAGCGGATTCAAAGTCAGACGTCCGGCATAGCGCGCAGTTTTATCACCAAAATATTCTGCTACAAAGCCGTGCGAGACCTCGTGAATCACGACTGATATTACAAGTATGACTATATAAAAAATCGTATCGGTTGCTTGCATAAACTTGTATGTAATGATAACATAAAAAACCTATGGCGAAAATATGCGTAATAACAAAAAAAGGTTCAATCGTCGGCGGAGGATATTCCAACCGAACCCGCGCCACTAAATTTAATCCGACTGGCAAGAAGCGAAAATATTTAAATCTTCAAAAGAAGAAGATTTTTATTCCTGAACTAAATAAATCTATAAAAGTAGAAGCATCCGTCCAGGGCTTCCGTACAATGAAGAAAAACGGTGCTTATACCACTTTACTCAAAGCTGGATTGATACAGGCAAAATAAATTTTTATTTTCATTATCTAACGATAGCTACCTTGATTGTCTACAAGGTCATGAAGCTCCGTTAAACGAATAAATATTTCATTTATATCAAAATCTTCTGGATGTAATTTAAAAATATCGTTAATTTCTAAAACAATTGCATCTAATCTAGCAACGATTTCTCTACCTCTTTCTGTTAAAAAATCTTCCAGAGCAAATCCATCAATTTTATCATCCTCTCCTCCTTTGGTCATATAGTCCGTATAAGTAATAAATTTTTGAGATGCTTCTAGTATTTTTCCTCTTACATTTGCTTCAGAAGAACCGTAATGCCTCAATGGAAATTTTTCTTCATCCAATTTTAAAAGTGCCTTGCATTGCATAGAAACCATCATAAAAGAGTTGAGAAAATCAGCAGAAACACCTTCCTTTTTAACTTGAAATGTTATAGCTGCTTCTGTTCTTGGATCCCCTGGTTGTCCGTCTCCTGTAGCCATAGAGCTCATTATATCATACGCAATTACCCTGGCACGAAGGTCAGCGCTGTTCCCTTTTTCCCTGAGCGACCGGTTCGGCCGATGCGATGCACATAGGTGTCGTATGTTTGTGGCACATCGTAGTTGATAACATGAGTCACATCTGGAATGTCCAATCCCCTCGCCGCGACGTCTGTCGCTATTAAAACATTGATGTGATCTTTTTTAAAGGAATCCAGTATTCGAATACGTTCTCGACTTCTTTTGTCACCGTGAATAGCGCCCACTTTAAATCCAAAGTGAGCAAGTTCTTTTGCAAGAGTATCCACGCTGTGTTTCATTTCACGGAAAATTAAAACTTTATCCGAGCCATCTCTTTTTAAGACCTCGTGTAATTTTTCTAATTTTTCTTCTTTACTTCTAGTGCGTACGATATCTTGATCAATATTTTTGGCTGTTTCACCAGAAATAACAGAAATAAAAATGGGTTCTTTTAAATATTGCTCGGTTAATTTTTTAATTTCGCTCGAAAGGGTCGCCGAGAAGAAAAGAGTTTGTTTTTCCTTGGCGGTTTTACCAATTATATAAACCATATCATCTCGAAATCCCATATCGAGCATCCTGTCCGCTTCGTCGAGCACCACAGAGTGACATGTAGATAAATCTAAAACTTTTCTGTCCAAAAGGTCACGCAAGCGTCCCGGAGTACCAATAACAAAAGATACTCCTCTTTTTATTTCACCAATCTGTCTCATTATTGGAAGTCCGCCCACACAAGCCACAGAAAACATTCCGAATCCAAAAGCGAGATTTTTAAAATCACTTTCAATCTGAAGCGCAAGTTCACGAGTAGGCGCCATGATCAAAACTGTTTCCCTCTTATTTTGTCCTTTGGTTTTTGAAATTTTTTCAATTAGTGGAAGGAGGAATGCCGCAGTTTTACCGGTACCAGTGTTCGCCATACCGAAAACATCCTTATGCTCTAGTATTGCATGGATTGATTGGTCTTGAATTGGACGAGGATGAATATAGCCTGCTTTTGCAATATTCTTGTGAAGCTGAGCATTAAAAGGAAAATCCGCGAAAGTATGTTTCGATACATAGGGCTTTTCTTCTGTGTGTATCCCTTTTTTTATGAAACGAGAAAAATCTATCCGCTCACCCCGGGATCTTTTGTTGCTTTTATTACCTCCAAATTTACTTTTGAAAGTAGGTCGAGAATTATTGCTGAATATTTTTTTTGTTCCACTACCAAAACGAGGTTTTGCTCGAAAAGTAGAAGTGTGACTGCCGAATTTCTTCGGAGCAGTCGAATTAGTTCTGTACATAATGGGTCATCCCCAAAATGCAACTAGTGAGAATGATATATTGAGTATAGCATTAATTAACTTTTTTGTAAAGGTTTAATTATACCTAAAACATATTCGTTAATTTCATCCGTATTGCTCACAATAAATTTAGTGTTAATGTATTCTTTTTCTCCTTTTCCAGTAAAATCAATTATTTTTGCACCAGCTTCAAGGGCGATAAGCTTACCTGCAGCAAAATCATGAATTTCAATACCATCAGTAATAACTGATTCAACCTTACCAGAAGCAAGCATGCAATACTCAAAGGCAGCTGACCAATTATTTATAATTCTCTTACAACCCTTACTACACAGAGAACTCATTACTCTACTAAAATAATTATACTCTATCTTATAGCCACATGTGTATATAATGGTTATTTTTTTGGGATCAAGAATATTATTAACCTTTATTTCTCTTTCATTAAGATAAGCTCCTCCGCCTTTTGTGGCATGATACGTCTGATTAATAATCGGATGATAAACAACTCCCGCCACAGCTTCGTTTTTATATAAAAGAGCTATAGATACAGAAAAAGTTGGCACACCAAGTACAAAATTATTTGTGCCGTCCAGTGGATCTATTACTAATGTGTATTGAGAATTATTATTAATTTTGCCTTCTTCTTCAGAGAGGATATTATATTTTGGAAACTCTGTCTTTAAAATTGCCAAAATACTTTTTTCAGATTCCAGATCTGCTTTGGTCTGAAAATCCGCTATGGTTGATTTCTCAACCAGATCCATAGATTGACCAAAATATTTTTTTAATACTTCTCCTCCGGCATGAGCAGCCTTTATCAAAATTTTTAGATCTTTATTTTCTATCATTAAATTATTATTAAAACTGATGCCCAACTATGTTATCAGCATTTGCTTTATTAAAAAGTATTTCACTATTTTCAAGAAGATATACATTCCTAATACCAGCAGAAATCATTACATTCCAGCAAGATTCACAACACCACCAATGACCCCAGAGATATAAATCAGCGCCCTTTGTATTATGCCCCGATTCTTGTGCATTCTTGATTGCCTTGGGCTCGCTATGATTTTTCGGATGACATCCTTCGCAAAGTTCATAGCCTTGTCCTGTAGGAACTTTTTGCTTCACTCTTTCACATTCATGAGTTTTGTGATAGTCACTACCGTTTGCTCCTAACCCAATAACAACGCCATTCATTACGATTGCGCTCCCCGTTGGCATTGTAGAATCCAAAGAATGTTTATGAACATACTGTTTCGCTTCTTGCATATAAGTATTATCTTCCCCCACGTATAAAACAATCCGACCTTCAGGTATATATGGATATTTAACTTTATTCTGATTACTTCCCATAGTATTTTGATTTATGTATACTCTACTATATGACGACTTTTGACACAATCTATCAAAACATTATAAAAAAAATAATGTCCGAGGGGATTGAGGAATTAAATGAACGTACTGGCCATAAAACAAAGGCTTTGCCTGGAATTACATTTTCCCTTGATATCGAAAAAGATGGTTTTCCCGTATTGACACTTCGTAAGCAACCATTAAAATCTCCTATCGCGGAACAAGTTTGGTTCATACAGGGTGAAAAAGACACAACATTCCTGCGAAAATTTACAAAAATGTGGGACCCTTTCATGGAGAAAGATGGCACACTACCATTTTCCTATGGATGGCGCTGGCGTAATCATTTTGGGCGAAATCAGCTTGGAGACGCAATCGAACTTCTAGAAAAAGAGCCGAGCTCACGCCATGGCGTAATCATAACTTGGGACCCAAAAGATGATGGCTATGGTGGTACTCCAAAAAAAAATATACCTTGCCCTTTTGCCTATACGATAAATATAATCGGCGGCAGACTTCATATGCATAACATGGTCCGTTCCAACGATATGATGCTTGGTTGTCCATTTGACACATTTGGCTTTGCGCTTTTGCAATGCATGATAGCGCAGAGACTCGGTATACGTCCTGGAATTTACACCCATACAATATCTAATGCCCATGTTTACGATAATCATTATAAGGGTGCGGAAGAAATTATTTCAAGAAAGAACGATCATTCAAAAATAGAACTGCATTTACCAAAAGATTCACTAATAAGAGCAGAACAAAAAGATGAAAACTTAGTTGGAGAAATTTTGACTGACTTACAAGCTCAGTATAGTCCACTTCCGCCTATTTCTGGTTTGGAAATTGCAATATAAATCTATTTTTATGATTTCACTTATCGCGGCTATTGGAAAAAATAATGAATTAGGCAAGGACAACACTCTGGTGTGGAGCATGCCCATCGACCTAAAATATTTTCGTGACAAAACCAAAGGACACACAGTGATCATGGGAAGAAAAACTTTCGAATCCATAGGGCGTCCAATGCCTAACAGACAGAATATAATCATCACTAGAGATAAAAACTACAAAGCCGAAGGTGTAGAAGTGGTAAATTCTCTAGAAGAAGCCCTAGGGCGGACTCAGGGCAAACAAGAGATTTTTATTATCGGTGGAGCAGAAATATACAAACAATCCATGTCTATTGCCGACAGACTTTACATCACGCACATAGACGCAGAAGACAAAAAGGCTGACACTTTTTTCCCGGAAATAATTCCGGAGGTTTGGAATGAGATATCGCACGAAGAACATAAAAAGGACGATAAAAATCCTTTTGATTATACTTTTTCAGTATACGAAAGATTCTAGGGATCCTCGGGGGTTTTGACTCGGATAAAAACGTCTTCGCCTTCCGGTGATTTCTTTTTTAAATATTTTCTATTTTGATTTATTTTGATTTTCCTGACTAATTCTTTTTCCAAGTCAAAACCCATTGCCTCACACATGCCAAGAATAAAGATCATCACGTCAGCAAACTCTTCCGCCACACCGGGTTGATTTTTATTATGTTTGGAGAATGCTTCTGAGAGTTCTTCATATGCCCGACAAAATTCCAACGCCACATTGGTAGTGTTAAATCCTTTTTCCAGCTTATTCCTTATTACTTCTTTCTGTAGTTCTTTTAAGTCAATCATATATTAAATATACTCCTTAAAAAACAAAAAACCAATATCTATTTCAGCCAGCTTTTAAATTTAATTTTCTTTATTTTTTTGATTTTATTTATTCGTTCAAAGAGGGGTTGGTAGAGATCCTCACGTGGATCTATCATGAGCTCTTTTTTATTTATTTTTTCTATAAATACAACTGGCGCATTTGTTATTAAAGCAAGTGGTTGCTGTTCGTTCCCTTCTCCCATAGATAGTACAGCGGATGTGGCCAAACTGTCTGCAACATCAGTGCGAGATAATTTTAATTTTCTGCCAAAAATATCCTCTGTCCCGCGATAATCCCGTACACCCCTAAACCCCGCATAACCGATGGCGGCTCCGACAATCCCAGCACGTAAAGGAAATAGTCGGCTGTCTGTGATTAAAATTCCAAGATTTTTTATCTTATATCTTTTAATTAAACTTTTACGAATAATTTCGGCTGATTTAAAAGAATTCTTGGGCAGAAGTATTATTTTACCATTTGCATTCGATTCATCTATCCCCGCAGAGGCCATAACCATACCATCTTTAATGGTCAGCCAAGTATATTTAGTACGAAGCATGTATTCACTTTCAGCTTTGATTATTTTTTCACGCATATCATAATAAGAAAGCGACTTATCAATTTCAACGGTTCTACCTTCTGAAAGTGCAATAATTTTAGAAGTCACAACTAAAATAGAATTTTCTCTAAGATTTTTAACATATTTTAAAATAAATGAAAGTAAATCTGCATTCTCGCGAAATATTTTAGTTTTAATTGCTTTTATTTTCATATTTTTTCAAAATACGAATTCCTAAATATGAAAGGGGTGTGTATAAAAATCCCATCAAAACTTTGTAGAGCCACCATGGAATAATAATATATAATATAGTCTTTATAGGATAAACACCGATAAAAGCAATGGACATAAAAATAATAGTATCCAATAATTGAGACCAAGCGTTGGACAAGTTCGAACGTAACCAGAAATATTTCTCACCAGTATATTTTTTGAAAAAGAAAAAAGAAAAAACATCCTGATATTCAGCAATAACGAAAGCCACAAGTGATGCAATAGAGAAACGCACAGAGAGTCCGAAGATTTGGTTGTATCCATCTTTGACCCATAAGCCCTCTTTCGCCCATGGCATGATTGTTGAGATAAAAGAATAGAGTAAAAATAAGATAATACTTATGACACCAGCCAAGACAAAATTCTTTGCCATACGCTTGCCATAAACTTCTCCTATCACGTCCGTCATAATGAAAACTATCGGAAAAGAAAAAACTGCCACCGAGAGATGTGTGCTAAAAAGAAAAGGCATTAACTTTATTCCGAGCGTATTCGCCGCGAAAAGAGAGGCGATGTAAAGGGTAAGACAGATGAGGATTTTTTTATAATCTCGCTCAGTTAGTGTGGAAATTTCTTGCATAATTTTTATTTTATAATTATTTAACCTCTACCCACACATATTTTTCTGCTGAAAAATTGCCTGGGCACACCTCGCCCCGTCGGGCTCCGGTCGATAGAAGTGAATTTATTTCACTTCTATCCCCATACTCCTAGCAGAGCCGGCAATAATATTTATCGCGCCTTCGTCATCTTTGGCATTTAGGTCCCCTCTTTTCTTGTTGGCAATTTCTAGAGCTTGAGCGCGAGTTATTTTACCAGCAATAGTGGCAACATTTTTACCAGAGCCCTTCTCTATGCCAGCCGCTTTTAAAATCAGCCCCGTAGCTGGAGGAGTTTTTATTACGAAATCGTAACTTCGATCTTCATAAACGACAATAGAAACGCCAACTTTGTCGCCCGCCATTTTAGCCGTCGCAGCGTTGAATTTAGTAACAAAGTCTCCAATATTAATTCCTGCCTGACCGAGCGCAGGCCCTAAAGGAGGCGCAGGTGTAGCTTTAGCAGCTTGAATTTGGAGTTTTATTTTTTTGGTTATCTTTTTTGCCATATGTTTACTGATAACCTTACTATACTATATTTATAAATGCAATTTTCTTTGCGCCGCCGCCAAGCGGTCGGCATCAAGAAATCTATAGTCGCTTCGCTCCTTAGATTTTCTTGACCTGCAAGAAATCGAGCTCTACTGGAGTTTCGCGACCGAACATCGAAACAAGCACTTTAATCTTTCCACGTTCTTGATCAACAAAATTCACCTTGCCTTCCAGATCTTTGAATGGGCCATCCGTAATGAGAATACTTTCTCCAATAACCATATCAATATTGTGTTTCGTCATACCAGCATCCATTTTTTTGAATAAATAATCCACTTCTTCATTTTTGAGGGGTACTGGATTAACTCCCGCACCTACGAAACCAGTAACTCTAGGGGTATTCCTCACCACATACCAAGAATCATCCGTCACAATCATGTCAACTAATACATAACCTGGATAAATTTTTTCCTCCACTTCCACTCTTTTCCCTGCTTTAATTTTTATTTTCTTTTCAATTGGAACAATAACATTGAAAATTTTATCGTGCATACCAAGAGAATCAATGCGTTGCTTTAGATTGCGCAAAACAACATTTTCATATCCAGCATAAGTATGTATTGCATACCAATTTCTAATTCCTAGTTCTTCTTGTTTTGACATAAAAATTTAAAGAGTGATTACTTTCTCTAAGCCCTTTGAGAAGATAAAATCAAAAACACCTAAATAATACGAGATTACAATAGATAAGACGATAACAAATAAAGTATAGTAAAGAGTTTGGCTTCGCTTTGGCCAAATAACATGTTTTAATTCAGTTTTAGTTTCTTTAAAGTATTCGGTGATTTTTGACATCTTTGTAAAAAATCTTAATTCTTTTAAAAAAGCCCCTTTCCAAGGGCTCTTTTAATACTACGCTTTTTCTCCAAAATAGTCAACGGAAAAGCAAAAACAAATTTTTAAGGGGTTTGGCGAGCGACGGCGAGCCAATCTCAAGATTTTTTTAAGCTTCAAAAAATCTGTATCGACAAAAATTTCGGTCTTTGATTTTTTGTTACCTTATCTGATCTCATAAGTTATCGTTACATCTGAGCTTATTATATTCTCGCCTTTGGGAATTTCGGCAGGCACAGGCGCAGAACTTACTGCAGAGTCCATCATGGCTTTACCATAGTAAATCGGCCCTCCATAACCTCCTCCTTCACTGAAATTTGAAATTCTACCTAATTTTACCCCTAGATCTTTTGCTAAAACTTTTGCCTTAACCTGTGCATCATCAATAGCTTTTTTTCTCGCTTCCGCTTTTAGTCCATCCTCATCATCTATGGCAAAATTCGGACCGCTCAAATCAGTCACACCCAAACCTCCCAGACCTTGCATAATCCGACCAGTATCGTCTGTATTTCTAACTTTAACTGTGATGCTCTCATATGCTTCATAGCCAGAAATCACATTTTTGCCGGGACGAGGCGGACAGTTAAAATCATTACAAGGCATTAATATCTTTGTATCATATCTATATTCATATTTTGGATTAAAGGAGGAGTTGGTGGTTTTAATATCTTTTTCTGCCACCTTATTATCTTTCAAGAAATCCAACGATGTCTTTTCAATAAGAGCCACAGCATTTTGCGCTTCTTTTACTGTTTTGCCATCTTTCTTAATAGTGAAATAAATATTAGCAATATCTGGCACCGCAGTGACCTCGCCATGCCCCGAGAGAGTAATGGTATTGACATTCTTGCTTCCCATCATTCCATATTCCCTCCACTGTGCTAATAACTTTACAACAAAAAATAAAGAAAGAACGATTAAAAACGCAAATGAAACTCTATATAAATTTTTTATGTATTCGCTTGGCATAATTATTGATCGAAAAATTACTTCTAATAATTTAATTATACACTTATGTGCCGTTAAATCAAATTAACCTCAGGAATAAGTTCTAAGCCAAATTTGGCCAAGACCGAAGCAACAATCTGTTCAGCTAAATTCTTAATTTCTGCTCCATTTGCTCCACCGTGATTTACTATAACCAATGCCTGCTTCTCATGTACGCCGACATTGCCTATTCTTTTCCCTTTCCATCCAGATTGTTCAATAAGCCAGCCGGCTGGGATTTTCGTCATACCATTTTCTTTAAAGTAGGGCATATGTGGATATATTGAGAGCATTTCTTTAATTTTTGCATCTTCGACAAAAACATTTTTAAAAAAACTACCAGCATTGCCGATGACCTTAGGATCTGGTAGTTTGCTACGACGTATTTGGCAGACTGCATTACTTATATCTTTAGATCTCTCAATTTGGATTTTATTTTTTTCTATATGGTCAGAAAGTATTTTATAACTTATATTTTTTTTCTCTTTTTTGCTCAATTTTAAAGTAATTGCTGAGATAAAATATTTATTTTTTAATTTATTTTTAAATATACTGTCTCTATAGCCAAGCTCGCACTCTTCTTTGGTAAAAATTCTTTTATTACCTGTCGCGATTTCAATACTCTCTACATTCTCTAAAACATTTGCCAGTTCTGCTCCATACGCTCCGATATTTTGCATCGGCGCGGCCCCAACTGTGCCTGGGATAAGCGATAAATTTTCAATGCCCCAATACCCACGATCTACAGCAAAAATTACAAGATTATGCCAGACTTCGCCCCCCATAGCTTTAATCAAAACAAAATCTTTCCCGACCTCTGCCCCGGCTTTTAGAATTTTTATTCCCTTTAACTTATTCAAAATAACTAAACCTTCAAAATCTTTTGTAAATAAAACATTGCTTCCGCTACCTAGAAATATTTTTTTATTTTGTTTAAATTCCGGCAGAGTAAATAGTTCTTCCAGCTCTGCAAGACTGCCTACTTCAGTTAAAAATTTAGCCCGCGCAGATATGCCGAAAGTGTTAAGTGTAGCTAGGTCGTAATCTTGCAAAATTTTCATAACTTACAAAATTTCTTTCTCCAGTCTTTTTTCTATTTCTTCTTCGCTAATCGGACGAATCATTTTCTTGAGTTCTGGATCTTGGGATAAATCTAGACCCTGTTTTTCTAAAAGCAAAGCCATCATTTTCATAAGTTTGGTAATTTCTCGCTCAGAGATAAGATTTAACTGTAAATGGGTCTCTTCGCGCAAGTCATCTACTTTCGCCGTACGATTTTGAGATATTAGGACGAAGATGGCAAGAATAATGGCTTCGAGGGAAACTATGTTCGTTAAAAGATTAAAGGGGAAAGGATCAAATATAGGTACACCTTTTATTTGATTAGTATTGATAAGTATCCATGAGGTAAATAAAAAAACATTGAATAATAAAAAAGTATTGCTCCCGAAATTCGAAGTCATGAAGTCTGCCGTTTTTTCCATTGTCGTTCGTTTGGCATCGGATTTTGCTTTGATGCTACGAAAGACCCTTTTGCGAGCTTCGTAATTTTCTTCAAAAAGCGATTTTAAAAACAAGATAGGGTTCTGTGACATATACCATATTATGACATATTTATTCTCTAAGTACAGCCACGGAACCATCTTTGTGCAATTTAATAACTTTAGATGCTTTACTGGTGACTAGATCACCATCTAAATATAAATCAACCAAATTCCCAAAATACTTTTTTGCTTCTGAGATACTTTTGGCCGGAGGCAATGCCTCTGCATTGGCAGAAGGCGCGATTAGTGGTCCAACTTTAACAAGTAACTCTCGAAGTGATGCGTGGGCAGGTACGCGAAACGCGAGAGTCTTTGTGCCACGATGTAAATATGAAAGTGATTCATGGGGACAATCTAAAACAACACTCACCGGACCAGGCCAGTATTCTTTTAACTTATTTTCCTGTTCGTCTGAGAGAATTATAGAAAACTTTCCGAGTTCACCAACATCTTCGATAAGAATAATGCAGGGTTTGTGTGTATCTCTTTTGCGTATGTTATATATACGATTAACCACAGATTCACTTTGGGCTTTGCCTACAATACCGTAGAGAGTATCGGTTGGCATAACAACAACCCCGTTATTCTTTAGAACATTTAAAAGATTTAAGTTATCCCAGGTCATAGAAATTATTCTACTATTAATGTATAATTAAACAACATGTTAACAAAAAAAGTTGTGAGATTTTTTGATAAATTAGAAGATAAAATTAGAGCAAAATTAAGCCATACGCCCATTTTTTATGGATTTTTGGGCGGTATTGGGGTGGTATTGTTTTGGCGCGGGGTATGGCATATTGCAGACGATATAAATTTAAGTAGTATTGTTTCTATAATCACTGGATCTATTATCCTTCTTCTAACAGGGGTTTTTGTCTCTGCTTTTGTTGGGAATAGACTTATTATTTCGGGCTTGATTGGTGAGAAAAAATTAGCCGAAAGAGCGGAGGAGGAAATTGAATCAGAGGAAACCCAAATCAAAAATCTACAAAATACTCTAGGTAGAATGGAGAAGAAATTAGATCATATTGACAAAGAGATAGAAGGGAAATAAAGAAGGGGCGCCTGGAGAGAATCGAACTCTCGATATCTGCTCCACAAGCAGAAGTTTTACCACTAAACTACAGGCACCATGTAAGTTAAGTTATATCAATAAACGAGGAACATATGCAAGTTTTTTATTTGCATAATGTCCAAGTGCCGTTGATATATGTTACTCCATATATCAAAAAAGATTGTAAATGCCGCCCACTAGTGAATAAAAATTATAATTTAACATAGCCAAACCAAAAATCAAACTTGAAATAATGGCTGAAACAATACACCAGGAACATCCCTTTTTTAAAATAAAAATTTGTATAGTTATCAAGTAAATAGAAAAAAGCAATGCTACCAAAGACATGACAATAAGATAGAAAATCAGACTAAGTGACACAGCACTTGGCATAAAAATAAGAAAAAAATAAGCAATAGATATAAAACTATAGTAAATCATTCCGAAAAGTTCCACTGGAATGCCAAGAAACTTTGAGTAGTCGCTATGAACCACGTTATGACAATCAAACCCCACCAAACAAACAAGTGGTGTATTCTTTGTTTTATGGTTTCGAATATGCTTGGCTACCATAAAACCACATAAACCCAAAATAAAAATTATGATTCGTAATAAAACCTCATTTGAAAATAGCATAAAAAGAGTATATCAAGATATCAGTCTGAAACAAAGTTTTATGAGATTGGGAAAGTTTTTGATATAATAAAAAAGTATATGGTTAAATTCAAGCAAAAAGTTATAAAGATTGTAAAAGGTATTCCGAGGGGACACACAATGACGTATAGAGAAGTGGCAAGATTCGCAAAAAGTCCAAGAGCGTATCGTGCAGTGGGTAATATCATGGCAAAAAACTTTGATCCCCGGATCCCTTGCCACCGAGTTATAAAATCAGACGGGAGTTTTGGTAATTATAATCGTGGAATAAAAAACAAAATCAGACTTCTGCGAGAAGAAGGAGCTATTAAATGACTCATCATAGGTGCGCGGGAGAGGAATCGCACCTCCACGCCCTTACGGGCACCAACACCTCAAGCTGGCTCGGCTACTGTTACGACACCCGCGCAATATTCTATTATAGTAAATTATTCTGCTGTCTTTTCTTTTACTTCTTCTTTGTCCTCACTATCAGCCACGAAGGTAGCTGAACGCATTTTTCGGCGAACATCTTTGACTGCCTTGGTGCGAATATAGTAAAGTTTAGATCTGCGAGCGCGAGATTTTTTTAATATTTCAATTTTATCTATCATTGGAGAATAAAGTGGAAAAATTCTTTCAACTCCTACCCCAGAAGCGATCTTTCTAATGGTAAAAGTAGCCCCTATCTCTTCCCCGTGTTTCCTTGCCAGTACTGTGCCTTCAAAGGCTTGCAAACGAAATTTACCTTTTTCATCCTGTATTTTAGACCAGACGGATATAGTATCACCTGCTTTAAAATGTATCTTCTTTCGAGCTTCTATATCTACTGGACTCCATTTTATATTGCTTAATTTACTATTCATTGTAGTAAAAAAACTTTAGCATAAAAATTTTCTAAAGGCAATATCATGTTAGGCTTATTCTCGTATAAATTTAAGTAAATTCCTGCTGATAACATTTTTCGCAGTAGACTATTTCAGGTCGGTCGGGCGCGTAGGAAGTTCTAATCGGGTTACTGCATTTCATGCACACACGGTCATAAAGTTTGGGCATTTGGAGTTTGTTAAAACGAGATTTCTCTCGGCATTTTAGACATCGAGCTGGAAGCGGAATATTCATCTTGCGCAAAAGGTCAAATTCAATAGAAGCTATTTTGTATTTCCTTTCACATGTGGTGCAAGAAATAATTTCTTTTAAGATTGAATCATTCACCTCGCTGATTGTCTGCGGTAAATCACTCCCCGAGATTGTCGCTTCTACTTGCTTTTCCACTTCATCATTCCATTTATAGCCAGAGCTTAGCGCTTCTTCTCTCGTTTTTGGGAAAAATTTATTAGCATTGGAATTATTGTAAGCAAATTTAGAAAATAATACTCCAGGAAATTCTCCATAGGGCCAGGACCTGCCGAGCTCATCTACATATGGATTATTTTTCATGTCTTCGATAATTTGCGCTTTGAGTTTTTCGTATTCTTCCTTCGAATACTGCTTGTTTAAAATACTATAGCTCTTGCGTTTCAGATTTACACAGCCAAAACAATTCTTCAGAGCAATCCCCCACAGACAATACTCGATATTTAATATATCTGGAAAACAATACGCCGAAAATTTCGCATTACTCACATTATTACCAATATTGGGCGATTCATAGATGAGCTCGGCAGCATTGCCCCAACCAGAATAATCCATGCAATCTTTGGCTGGTTTTACAGTTATAAATTGACAATACTTACAATTGTCTGAATGTGAGCTGCTGTACATTTCTTTCGAATTTTTTGATTGGTAAACGTATTCACCTGTCACATTTAAATTAAAAGTATCGCCGGTATAAAAGCGATAGGGAAACTTTTTCCAGAATATTTCTGCCTCTTTTTTCAATGCCTCTATTCCAGAACGAGTATCGAGTCTGAGCTTTTTTAATTTTTCTGCATATTCTTCTTTGGAATATTGCTTGTTAAAAATTTGATAAGATGCGCCACGTAAATTTACACAACCTACACAATTCATGCAGCCATAACAATTTCTAGAGAACCACATATCGCTACAGGAATCACATTCTTCCGAATAGAAAGATCTATAACAAGATTTTCTCTGCCCGACAGATTCATAACATAGTTCAGAGCTAAAAACTCGCAGACAGTCGGCTACATCTTTTACCCCATTCAAAAGAGAAGAGTGGTAAACACTCTCACAAAAATCTGCCCAGATAGTGAGGGTACAGTTTTTGCAATGACTCATGGCGTTGCTGTAATCGCAATTCTTTAAGGTTAGATATTCTGTTTCGAGCGCCATGTATGGGGTTTTTTCAGAGAGTTCTTTGACTTGAGCTAAAAAAGGTTTTGATGGATTATAGTCAATCGCATATTCAGTGCCGTCCCAAGAATCGCCCCACCAACACGGTTGGCAGTAGCTGGTAATTTTCTGCGAGGGCGTATACATAGAAAGTGTACGTTCCCCGCATTTATCGCAATTTCTAAAAAATAAAGACCATCCATTGACGCAAGCCAATCGTCTGATCATGCGGCACTCCGGACACCACGACGGTGGTGGAACTTTCATTTTTTCATAAAAGTTAAAATCTTCCTTTTCTAGGATAAATTCTTTTTTACAGTTTTGACAGTTTTTTGCTTCAGCTTCCATCTTGTCATCTTAGCATTTTTTTAAATTCGATTGGTAGGGAAGATTCCACTTTTACAAGTTTGTCTTTCAAGTTTAAAAACTCGATAGATTTAGCATGCAGCGCCAGTCGTTTCAAGCCCTTGGGGCAAGCACCCTTCGGATTATAAAGGGAATCGCAAGCCACTGGGTGATTCAAAAATTTCATATGCACCCGGATTTGGTGTGTTCGCCCAGTTTTAGGTTTTATTTCTAAATAAGTAAATTTTTGTGCCGAAGCTACAAATCTTTTAATAACCTTGTATTCTGTTATTGCTTCCCTCATTTTACCTTGCGCCCCACGACCGGCAAGTCTACGACGAAAGTCCGTTGGACTCCGGCCGATCGGTTTATTTATAAAACCATGATCATTTTTTACCCAACCAGCTACAATAGCTATATATGTTTTATTAATTCTGTTCTGCCTGTCTGCCAACCCGCTTTTAGTTTTCAATTCTAGGGCGGAGGCGGAAAATTGTTTTTTAAGGAATTCATGAGCTTTCTGATTTTTTGCTAAAATTAAAACCCCGGAAGTTTCACGGTCCAGTCTGTGCACAATACCCGGACGAATTACATCTCCCATAGACTCTCCCACATTTTTCGTTTTTGGATAATTTTTCAATACCCAATCAGTAATATTTTTCTCCCTGCCTGCATCAGCTATGCTGAAAGCATTGTGGGTGGGTTTACTTCTACCATCTCCGTGCACAGCAATACCAGATGGTTTATCTATGACTAAAATATTAGAATCTTCGTATAAGATTTTTATTTTCATATTATCTTTGTGACTACAAATAATTTCTCGCCGTCGCTCGAAATTTTCGCAGTCCGCCCCTCGCGGTTTTGCGCACTCGCAAAACATCGCTGCGGTCAGCACAAAAATGAAAAAACGTAAAGCAGTTTATCTTTCTTCATTTTTGTGCTCCCGTTATACACTTCGCGCGAACTTTTTTTGAAAGAAACTGACCCATTGCCGCGCATCGCGCGGCACAAACGATTCTGAACGCTCGGGCGGGCAAAAAGGAAGGGGGTTGGGGGGAAGGAATTTTTGCCCGCCCTCGCTTTCCGCCGCCGAATTTCGTATTTCGCTTTGCGAAATGCGCCGCAAGAAAATATGGAGTTGTGTTTGCCCCTCCCTCCCGTGCGCACACAACAAATTTACTCCCTAAAGATGTTGAATAATTGCTATCCATAGATTAATCATACAACATTTGTTAAAATCAATGCAAGTGGATAAATTTCTTTATGAAAAACGAAGTTTTACAATTTGGCAAAAAATTAAGAGAGGTACGCTTAAAAAAGAAGCTATCACAAGGCGATCTTGCAAGAATTTTAGGCGTTCATAGGTCGTATATTAGCGGGCTTGAACGAGGTAGACGTAATCCCTCGCTTGTTACGATTCAAAAAATTGCTCAAGCCCTAAAAGTAAATCCTAAAGATTTAATATAAAGCTATGGAAGGCCAAGAAAAACCACAACCTAAAAACGCTGAACTGGAATGGCGAGAACAAAAAGAGCGAGAGTACAGAGAAGCTATTGAAGCGGCAGAGTTGCTTTATCAAATGTCTTTATCTGGTGAGGAAGACGAAACAAAAATAAAGCAACTTTGCGAGACGATTGGCCCTTACGGACCATTTCAAGATCATTTGGCCGAAAGTGAAATGGGGACTTGGGAGAATGGTCAATATACTGGAGCAAAACGGACAATAGCGCCGCAGTTTTTTGAAACACTGCCGATTTTAAACAGAATGGCGCAGATTTATAATAACTTTAGCGAACGCAGTAGAGCCAAGGGTTCACTTTTTCTAAATTCCGAAGTTCACGAAGTTTCTAGGGGGGCTAGATTTGCTCTCCACCATGGTTTATTAGCCGTGAACGAAGAAACACTCTCACAACTTGATGAAAAAAAGACAAAGGATTTTTTTGAATCTCTCAAATTGATTTTGACACATGATATTGATTACGGAATTGAGGAAACGATTAACTTTTTAAATCGCCACAGAGAGTTATTCGCACAATTAAGCGAAACCAAGCAATTACCGGAGATTCAAAATCAATTTGATGAATTGCAAAATTTTCTAAAAACAAGAGAGTTTGAGCGAGTTTTAATTGGTGCAGTGCAGGGCGGTATTAATGCGCGACGAGAGCGCAATAGGTACAAGGTAAAAATAGAACATTGTGATGGATTATTAAAGGAAATTTTAACAAAATATGGTTTTGACCCTGATGAAATACTTGATGTATGGAGTGGGTCACATACCGAGTACGGACCACAGCCGCAGATAGGAAGTAACATGGACGCAGTTTTTGATTTGGAAGACAAGCGGGAAGGCATAGCACGATTGCTCTATAAAGAATTTGGAATAAGAAATTTTGAACGCTATCCGCAATCAATCCTAATAGCGCAATTTGATGAGTTTGAAGATTTAAAAAAACCTTACGGGGTAATGATACAAGCAACCCACGATTGGAATGGTGCATTTGCATCATGGTCAGATAGACAAGTTTGGGAAAAGTTATTTGAGCAAATAAGGGAGCAGTATGCTTTTCGGATTGCTGAAGCCAAGAGCAAAGCGGAAGTTGCTCGCAGATTGATTGGGTTTAACCGAAAATACGGGGAACATCACAAGATCGCTTTTGCTTTCATTGGTGGGCATGGTTCAAAAGATTCAATAACACTTGGCGGGCCGCATAGGCGCAATATGTTGTTGTCGGAAGATTTAACTGGACGTGGAGTGAGAAGAACGGGTGGATTTTTTGAGCCACATCCAACAATCGCTCTGGTTTCTTGTTCAACGGGTGCCGAAGGCGGAATCGGACAAGAGTTATCTAAAGTTTTGGGTGCTAAAATTATTGCGCCAAGCGTCCCAACGGGTCTCAAAAATATTGAAGCAATTTTAACTAGCGAAGGAATTGATTTTAAAGTAGAATATAGCTCGAAAGATGAAAGCCAAGATATTGGCAAAGTTTATTCCGGCGGAGAGAAAATTTAAAAAAACAATAGTTGCGCGGCGCGCCAACTTTGCTGGCACGAAATTCGGCGGCGGAAAGCGAGGGCGGGCAAAAATTCCTTCCCCCCAACCCCCTTCCTTTTTGCCCGCCCGAGCGTTCAGAATCGTTTGTGC
>Ga0209541_10001370_pt1 | contig 48638 bp, 42 predicted proteins | sample RifCSPlowO2_01_FD_184027 | JGI IMG/M metagenome (GOLD analysis project Ga0209541, IMG submission 184027) | Groundwater microbial communities from Rifle, Colorado - Rifle CSP2_plank lowO2_0.1 (SPAdes) (version 2) | ecosystem: Environmental > Aquatic > Deep subsurface > Groundwater | place...
TTTAATCTATCCGTACGATCCTGTATGTTTTGTTCCCATTCCCCGCTATCTACTGTGCTTGTACCGATTGTATTCACTAAAATTTGCCAGGGAGCTAATTGCCGCGCCAAATATTTGGTGAAGTAGTCCATAGCTACTTTTGCGCAACCATAGTGGGGATTAAAATTTCCAATCTGACGAGTATAAAGACTTGAGATATTGATGATTCTTGGAAAATTTGATTTTTTAAGCCATTCAACTGTATGACGAGAAAAACGGACTGCGCTCATGCAATTAAGTTCATATGACCTGATCCAATCCGCATCAGTTAGATCAAAAAAACTGCCAAATTTTTCTACTCCGCCGATATTATTTATAAGAATATCAAGATGATCTAATCGACCAGGGAAAATATGGGTTATTATTGCGCGAACACTCTCGTCATTGGTACCGTCAGCGACACAGGAATAGGTGTTTACACTATAGGTTTTTTCCAACTCACGTTGCATGTCAGAAATTTTTTGTCTATAGCGTCCATTGACGATTATTGAAGCCCCCTGATTAGCCAGCTCTCTGGCAATATCGGCTCCTACACCGGAGCTTGACCCGGTGACCAAAGCAATTCGATCCTGAAGACGTTTCATCAGCAATCCTTTTTAAAAAGCTTTGATATTTTTATACAACATTTTAAAACTACTTGCAAGATAACCGTAAATTTACTTTGCTCCAATCGTTGCGGTGTATTTTTTATCGTGTTAGGATAATCCGAGTTTCTTAACAAAAAAAGGATATAACGATGAAAATTGCCTTTCTTTATCCTCAATGGACCGGAGGTTATGGAGTATTCGGACATTTTGCCAGAAGGCAATCTAGGTGGCCGCCAATTAACCTTGCTCTCTTGGCCGCAATAGCAGAACAAAATGGGCAGGAAGCGGTTATATTGGATGCGGAAGTTAATGAATGGAGCGAAGATAAACTTGTAAATCTTGCTCTTGAAACCGGAGCTGATATGTTCGGTCTGACCTGCTATAGCCCCTTCTTTCACCTTAACACGAGTGTTGCTAAAAAATTGAAAGAATCGGGCAGTAAAACACCCATAATCGTTGGCGGACCCCACATAACCATCATGAAAGAGAAAATCATTGAGAAATATCCGCAATTTGACTATTTGTTTATTGGGGAATCGGAAGAAACCCTACCTCTTTTTTTGGATATATACAAGAACGAAGGAGACCTCTCTCAAGTTAAGGGTATTGTTTTAAGAAAAGATGGGAAGCCGTATGTCGGTGAACCCCAATGGATTCCGGCTACAATAAAACTTAAGGGCACCAACATTAAAAAAGAAGAGAATAATTTTGACCTCAGATATCCGCTGGATAAATTTCCTTTTCCGGCAAGGCATCTTTTGCCGATGAATAAATATCGGATGGGAATCAAAACCGGAAGAGCTCATTTTACTTCTATACAACAAATGCGGGGCTGCCCCTGGCATTGCATATTCTGTGCCTCAGATAAATTAAACACGACCAGGATGTCTACCCGTTCGCCACAGTCAGTAGTAGATGAGATGAAGCAGATTATTACCGATTTTCCTTATATAACTCATTTTTATATTGTTGACGATGTTATGACTATGTGGGAAGAAGACCATATTTTAAAGGTATGCGAGTTAATAGTTAAGGAAGGTCTTAAGATAACTTTTGAGGGCAGTACCAGGGCGAATATGATAAAAGACAAGTCCATGGAACTAATGGCAGCTGCTGGCTTAGTTCGTATTTCATTTGGATTGGAAACTACGAATACCCAAATGCGTGAAACAATGAGGAAGCAAGTCAAGCTTGAGGATTATTCTAGGGCTAACGATATTTGTCATAAATATGGAGTTGAGGCCATCAACTCTTGCATGATCGGGTTACCAGGAGAAACACGCGAAACAGTCAAGGCCACCTTAGATTGGTTGGCTAATTCTAGATCAATAACCCAGTCAAATTTTGCTGTCGCTGTTCCTTATCCTGGGACAGAATTTAGCGATATGGCAGTAACTGGTTCTCATGGAGTAGAATTGACAGCCAAAGAAGGAGATTTTTCAAAATATTTACGATACGGCTCAGCAGTTACAAAAGTTGGGGGGTTAACTCCAGAAGATCTTATTGAACTTCAGAACGAAGCATTCATTAATTTTTACTCTAAGTGGTGGCGTTGGAAGGCAATGTTTAATAAGCATGGCGTAATGGGGTTCATTCTCTTGGGCTTAAGGATATTCAGGGCTTATAAGGGGAAATTGATTAAAAAGTTCAATCCCGTTTACGATCATCCAAAAGATTATTAAAAAAAGACCTCTTCGGGGGTCTTTTTAAAATTAAGCATTTTTATACTGCCGCGGTCTTATCAATCGCAAACCTTTAATTAGCTCAGCGATTGTTTCTGATAAGGTAATTGTGGCTTTAAACCCAGCTTTTTCTAGCTTAGCGTTACTAACGATATAATTTCGCTTATCAGGATCTTCTCCCATAGGAGCTTCATGGAAATAAAAGTTTGGAATTTGTTTCTGAATCTCTTGGCAAAGTTCAAGCTTGCTCATGTTAATGTCATTTAAACCGACATTATAAACTTCTCCATTCATTTTATCAAAATTGTTAATCCCATGAATAAATGCTTTTGCGACATCTCTGACGTGAACAAAATTTCTTTTAAAGTGAGCTCCATACAAAGTTACGCATCGATCGGTTAGTGCCCGTAAAACAAATTCATTAACCATTAAATCCAGGCGTATTCTAGGGCTTACACCGGCAACAGTTCCAAGGCGAAAAGTAATAGCATTACCATCTGACATAACAGCCTTTTCAGCTTCAACCTTTGTTCGTCCGTAAAGAGTCAGCGGCTTTAAAGGTGTTTTCTCCGTACAATAAATTCCTTCTTGGCCTATACCGTAACCGCTATTGGAGTTTGGGTAAATAATTATCTGGCTTTTGGATCTCAGCCGTAAAATTAAATTGATCGCTTCTAAATTAGTAGCTGTGGCAGCTACCGGGTCATTGTTACAAGCATCCAAACCGACAAGGGCAGCGAGAGGTATAATACAATCAACTTTTTTTATAAGTTCTTTTAACAGTTCTGTGTTTGTCGTACTGCCAAAAATTGGCTCAAAACCTGGATAGTGGCAACAGTTCGAAAGGGGAGTCTCTTGATTATACATCAAATTGTCCAAGGCTATGACTTCGTGTTTTTCCTGAAGTAATAAGGGTGTTAAAATTGACCCAATATATCCAGCTGCTCCGGTAACAAGAATTTTCATACTCCCTCCCCATTCTTCATTAGCAGCCCCTCTTTTTTTAAAAAGCTTTGATATTTTTATATAACATTTTAAAACTACTTGCAAGATAATCTGGCTTTTCCGGTTTTAGTATTTTTGCAGAATGAAAACCCCAAGTTACGGCTATAGTTTTGAGGCCCATCTTTTTGGCTACTTTCAGGTCTCCGACTGTATCGGTTACCAAAATTGTTTCTTCGGGAATGGCTAAAAATTTATCCAGTATCTCTTTGATCATACCATCTTTAGAGATAGCCGTATTGGCTAAAATTAAGCCGAATAATTTTTTAACCCCGTTCTTCCTTAACAAATTTTTGATATTATCTTCCTTACCTGAAGAGGCGACAGTCAGGATATATTTACCGCTTATTTTTTTAAGAAATCCTAAAGCTCCCGGAAAAAGTTTTACTTGGTTATTCTTGGCATAATAATATTTATCATAATGGGCTTTTCTAAATTCAGAGAAGGCCAGATATTTTTTTTTGTCATTTATAAAATCTTTAAATCCTTGATGGACGTTGCCAATAAAAAGATTTCGATATTGATCTGGCGTAAAAGAAAATCCTGCTTGCTTCATGCCGTCTTTGATTAAAAGATAAAAAGTATCAAAAGAATCGGCTAAAACACCGTCAAAGTCAAAGATGATCAGTTTCTTTTTCATAAGTCAGATACTATCAAATAAAAACCGCCGTATCAAAGGCGGTTAACTATTTGTTTAACAATTTTAACTATCTTTTCGGTCGATGGTGGAAGGTTGTCAAGATGGGGTGCAAAACCAGCAGTTCTTTCTTCAAGGCCTAAGACTCTGACCTTTTTCGAACTTTGCATCATCAGGTCGTGGGCGAGGCATTTGGAAACCCCGTTCTCATAATCAGTATCTAGAACAAGTCCTCCAGCGCGGGAATTATCCAAAGACTCTAAACATACATTGATTTGTAAAAATGGCTTGAGCCATGTCAAATGAACCACATTGCAAACAATGCCTTCTGTTGCCAGTTGTTTAATTGCTTCAAGTGTTTCCAACCTAACAGCTGAAATAGGGAATAGGGTAATGTCCGGCCGAGCATTTATAATATGGGGCATTTCGTAGTCAATCGTAAAACTTCGGCGATGCTCGCTACAGTAAAACGGACCGTCGTTTTTCATGTAATCGTCCCAGCCAGCTTGATATTCGGCCGATGTCATTGGGGCGTAAACTTTTATTCCAGGCACTCTGGTGATTATACCATGATGACTGTTCGAGGCTACGGGTCCTATCCCACCTTCCATGGCAATAGATCTGATAAAAACTGGAACTTTATAACCCCACATTTCTTTTGCCTTTGCAGCATGATTAACAAAAGGAGAGGCATTGTACCACATAAATCCCTGGTAACGGCAGATATAAATTGGTCTTCCCGGTTTTTCTCCTTCTTTGGCTAAAGCATAACCAACAGTTATCCCTGGATTGCTGGTATCCTCAATAGATAGTTCAATTAAATTGGGATGTCCCAGTAATTGAGGAACAGTATTAGCTACCCATCCGGCGGCGGTTAATGCCTGGCACAGAACGACTCCATTGTTTTCCAAAATATGTTTTCTGGTAATTTCTCGGATAGTTTCGCCGGTAGTCATCAGATATCCCTTTCTTTCCAAATCATGTCAATAAATTCGCTAGTTGATCTTTCTATGGCTTCACAGTCTTTGCCAAATCCCATATTTTCCATTTCTTTTTTGATCAAATCAAATCGGTCCCATTCTGGAGGTCCGTCACAGCCGGCTCCGGCATGCCATAATTCACGGCAGGTCCTCACATTTAAAAATGACGGAAGGTTTTTAGAAAGTTCTTTAGCGTGATGAGCGACTAACCAAGGGTTATTAGTGATGTCAATGGCAGGAATGCTTTTGGCTTTTGCTTCATCAACCATTAACCAGCTTCTTCTTGTGTCGATTTCGGTTAAGAGAGAAAGGTTATTGTCATAGCAAATGAAGAATACTGGTAATTTTTTGGTTATGGCTTCGCCCATTGCTCCTAACACATATCCTTCTTCTGCTCCAGCATCTCCCATTATGGACAAAGTTAGTTGCTTTTTTCTTAAAGCATAACCAACAGAAATTGGTACTTGGCTGCCAACATGACCGTCATGTCCGTACATATTAATTTCCGGACAATGGATAGATGCCGACCCACCCATACCCTTGGCACATCCAGTGGGCAGGCCAAGCAATTCATCCCTCAAGGCTCTTATATCTCCTCCAAAGCAGATATAAACGTCATGACAGCGGTGTTGGGGGAATATGCCGGCGACTTTTGGAAAAACTAAAGATAATGCAGCGCTGATGGCTTCGTTTCCGAGAGAAAGATAGACAGGATATCCAGGTAATTTTTTTTCATTATAGGCCTTGGCTGTAATTGTTTCAAATCGTCGGCAAAGACAGATCTTTTGAAATAAGGATAAATTAAAATCCTTGCTAAATTTTTTAGCAATTTCAGGAATCATTCCAAATTGGGCTGATCTCAAATTTCCTCCTTGTTAAAGATCTCCAAACTCTTCAGAACTTAGATTAAAACAGGACCTTTGTCAACCTCCTTTTATGAGGGGCTTATTGCCGTCCCTCAATAATAAGGGCAGATAGATTATGAAATATACACTCAAGGTCTTGAAGCTCTTCAACGGTTAAAACATTTGTTGTCGAGTAGAGATGTTCGCCGATTTCCGATTTTATTGATCCGCCCAACAATACTGCTAATGTTGTATCTGGGTTTGGAAGGTTTAGGATATCTTTTTTTTCGCTTATTTTCTTGATGTACATTTTATTGTTATGGGCATCGTGTATTATATCATTTTCTTTTCCAAAAAATCTGGCGTACTCGGCATTGGGACGCATTCTTTTTTCGTTTTCATAGTTCGTATTGGCCCTTCCGTACTTATCCTGCAACCTTACCAGATCGTGTTTCATTGGAGGAGTTTCAAATTCCAAGACCCGGGCTCCGTCTTTTGATATTGATTCAGTAGAATGAAAGACGCCATTATCTATAATAACACTGTCATATGGCTGAAGTTCCCATGATTCGTTAAGAGTAGAAAAAATAGTTCTGCCCTTGATTACTACCAGAGATGTTTTTTTATTGGGATGGCAATGCATTGAGGTTGATCTTTGGTGTCTGATAAAAAGATTCCACAATTCAACCTCTGGCGTGGAGTGCATTAAATATTCATGGCCCCATGGTTTATCAACTACTATTTTCTTAAAATCAATACTCATTGGGGTGGCGGTGTATTGATTCAAGGATAAGTATTTTTGGTCCAGATTGGATTGTCGGATTTTTTTAATCAAATTTTGATAGTATGGCCTTCATTAAATCGGTTACATCCCTTGGATGTCTGGCCGTAATAATGTTACCATCAATGACCGAAGGTTGGTCTGTATATATGGCGCCAGCGTTATTTATATCATCTTTGATGCCAATATATCCGGCGATTTTTTTCCCTCTAATGATACCGGCAGATATGAGCACCCAAGGGCCATGGCAGAAAGCAGAAACTATCCTTTTCTGTTTATTCATCTGACGAATAAATTCTAGAATTTCGGGAACTTGACGCATTCTGTCTGGCGCTTCAAATCCGCCAGGAATTAACACTAGGTCATAGGTTTTAGGATTTAGGTTTTTAGCATCTACTAAAGTCCCATAATAACGAACTATAAGTTCAAGAGGGAAGTTTAACCGGCCGTTAACGAGTTTTGCATCTTTGGTTGCAATATCAACTTCAAAACCCGCTTCTTTTAAGCGTATGACAGGATATATGACTTCCTCATCTTCAAATCCTTCAGCGGTTATAACTACAGCTCTTTTATTTTTTTGACTTTTGTTTTGCATAATAATTTTAGTCCAAGTTAGTAGTAGTTGTCGTCGGTATATCCGAGATAAATAATTTGACTGCCAGAATGTTCAAAACGGAATGGTACGTAAAGAAGTTTTTTTAATTTTTCTTTTAAATTCTTTTGTATTTCTGGTTTTACGAAAAATAACATAAATCCTCCACCTCCGGCGCCAAGCAGTTTGCCTCCGGTTGCTCCGGCTTTAATGCCTGCTTCATATATTGCATCAAGCTTAGGATTGCTTATCCGGGAGCTTAGGGTACGTTTTATTTTCCAGGCGTTATTAAGTAATTTACCAAACTCATTTATTTTCTCATTACTTTGCAGTATATTGATTCCCTGATCAACTGTTTGTTTCATGAAAGTTAATTCAGTACTCTTCTTCGGTGTTAGCTTGATTTGCTCTTTGGCTATTTCGGATGCATTTCTTGGAAAGTCTGTAAAGAATAGCATGAGATGATCCTGTAATTCTTTGTGTCGGGCCGGCTTCATGACTATTGGATAAACTGCGATTTCTTGAGTGCCACCGAATTCAATTTTATTTAAACTGCCGAAAGCTGCCGTGGTTTGATCTTGTGAGCCGACGTTCTCATTAATCATATTTTGTTCGATATGTATAGCATCCAGGGCAAGCTGTCTTTTGTTCTTGGTTTGGCCATTAAGGCCATATAAAGCGTTCAGAAGGCCGACTGTAAAAGATGAGCTTGAACCAAGTCCTGACATGGTCGGCAAATCTCCGTCATGATGGATCTCTAAGCCTTTATCAATATTTAAAAAGCGCATCGTCTCCCTTACAGATGGATGGTCAATTTCGTCAATTTTGTTTACCGATTCCTGCTGATTATATACGATTCTGTGCTTATGTTTAAAAAAAGGCGGTAAAAAGCGAGCGCTTACGTAGCTATATTTATTAATTGAAGTTGCCAAAACTGCTCCGCCATTTTCTTTATACCAAGCGGGGTAATCGGTGCCTCCTCCAAAAAAGGATATGCGATAAGGTGTTCGGGTTATTATCATTTAATTCATTGAGTTTGGTGTTTATCCTGATCTGTATAATAATTTTTATAGAAATATGATTGTTTATTATTAAGCAAGTCCTGGGGATTACCCTCTTCTGCGATAATGCCATCTTTTAGAACTAAAATTTTGTCGGAATGCATAACGGTGCTTAATCTGTGGGCGATAATAAGAATAGTTAGCTTACCCTGTAAATGCTTGGTTGCTTCCTGTATTTTCTGTTCAGATTCGTTGTCCAAAGCGCTTGTTGCTTCGTCAAGGATTAATATTTTAGGTTTTCTGGCTAAGGCTCTAGCTAGGGCGATTCTTTGTCTTTGGCCACCTGATAATTTCAGGCCTCGTTCGCCGACAACAGTTCTGAACTTATCCGGCAATGTTTCAATGAAATCATAAATATTAGCTGCCCTTACAGCCTCTCTAATGTCCTCATGGCCCAGAGAACTATTATAAAAACGAATATTATTCTCAATCGTATCGTTAAGCAAAAAAATATCTTGAGATACGTATCCAATATTATCATGCCATATTTTTTTATCAATTTCATAAATATTTATACCATCAGTGAGAATTTTGCCCGTGTGAGGTCTGAAAAGCCTCAAGATCAGGTCAACTATAGTTGTTTTACCTGCGCCGGAAGGTCCGACAATGCCAACCGTTTCACCATTTTTAATGGAAAAATTAATATTTTTAACGGCAAATCCTTGTTCTTGATATTCAAAATTTACATTATTGAATTCAAGTTTGTCATTGAATTGAAATAGTTGGATCCCCCCATTCAATTCTCTGTGCTTTTTGATAGCCTCCTTATATTCCGAGGTTATCTTTAAATAAGGGATTGACGAGTTTAAACTATGAAGCTTACCTTGCATTGACTGGATGAACGCGAACATCTTCTGGACCAAATAAACAATAGCGGCAAACGCGACGATATTAAACGTCAGTGATTTATAAGAATATAAGAATATGAGGGCGATATAAGCAAAACCGATCGGTTCAAGGAGAGAGCCGATATAATGTTGGTAAAAAGAAAGTTTTATCTTGGCGTTTTTTAAGTTTTCAAAATATTGTCCTCCAACTCCGGATATGATCTCTTCGGTTGATGTGGCCTTAATGGTCTTGGCGCCGGCCATACTTTCGTGTACGAGATGAGAAGTGGCCTTACCCTCATCGGCAAGTTTTTCATTTAATTTTCTGGCTTTATAAAATAGCGGTTTTAGAAAAAGAAAAATTACTCCTCCTATGCCGAGGGTGATAAGAGTAATGGGAGCAGATATGTTGAGGGCTATTATTACATATGTGACTAAACTCGTTCCAATTAATATCAAGCCACTCAATTGAGTAAGAATGTTGGCGCTGTTTCCAATATCGTCCATCAGCACACTTTCTAAATATCCAGATTTTTGTTCCAGTAAATAGGGCCAGGAAGTGTTCAGGGCTTCCCTGAAAAACTCTTCTCTCGCGGTTTTCTCATATTCAGCAGAAATTTTGGCATTCAAATAGTTGGCTAAAAAATTTACCAATGCTTTTCCGGTAAAAAGGAAAACCATAAACAAAAGAAGAAAGGGCAGGGTGTAGGGGATATAGGAAATTGCAAACGTTCTTTCTAATAACTTAGAGATAAAATCAGTGCCAATAATGTTTTGGCCCGTTGCGAGAGAGAATAAAGGAATTACCGCTCCAATGCCAATACTGCCGAATAATCCGGCGGCAAATCCTAATAGTATCAAAAAACCAAATCTGTATTTATAGTGTTTAAAAGCGCTATAAGCCAATTTAAGCGTATGGCGAATTTTGTATATATCCATCCCGTTAGAAGTAGCTGCTCCGCAGTTATTGAACGACCGGTTTTATGCGGAGAACTGCTGTTGTTATACTATTGAAGTTTAACTCGTGAAACCCGCTAGGGCTACTTCTAACGGGATCCATCATAATAATATTACCAGTTTTTAACTCTTCTTTTAACATTTTTCTTTAATTTTTGGTAAGCATATACCGCCTTTCTTTCTATGACGGGAGACAGTATTCTTAAAAGTTCTTTGCCTAGTATTCTATATTGACCTCCGACCTTATTAGCTCGAATAAGACTCTTTTTAAGGAGTCGTTTTATGGTGCTGTTAGAAACTTTAAGTATTGATTGTGCCTCTTGGGTTGTATAAACTTCGGTTGGATCTATCGCCATATTTTTAAAAGTATCAGAAAGTATCAAAAGGTGTCAATGTTAGTTGTGCACTATTGAGATGATCTCAGTTTAAAAAAAGCCCCATATGCAGGAGCTTTTACGCGTTTCTAAATTCCCTAGTTTTTATAATTCGATAGCACTTAATAAGTTCTGTTATACCTTCTTGTAGGGAAACTTGAGGTTTAAAACCGGTTGCTTCTATTTTTGCGTTGCTAACAATGTAGTTACGCTGATCAGGATCTTTTCTGCTCTCATTTTCATATATTCTCAATTGTGGGATTTGTTTTTTAATTTCCTCGCACAACTCCAGTTTGCTTAAATTAGCATTGCTCAAACCAACGTTATAAGCGTGTCCTTTCATCTGATTGAAATTTGTTAAGCAATGTAAAAATGCCCTGGCTACGTCTCTAACATGGACGTAGTTTCTTTTAAAGTTTTTCTCGGATAGTTCTATGTATCCCTGGTTTACTGCCATTTCAACGAAGTCATTAACTAGAAGATCAACCCTCATTCTCGGACTTACTCCGAAAACCGTAGCCAGCCTTAAAGATATTGTGTTCTGGCAGTTAAGAATTATTTTCTCAACTTCTACCTTGAGCTCTCCATATAGAGATATTGGTTTCATCTCCGTCGACTCATCACAGTAATTGCTACCTTGCCCAAGTCCATATCCGCTGTTAGTGTTTGGATAAAATACTGGTTGACTTCTTTCCCTGGCGTCCAGTATGTTCCAAATAGAATCACGAATTACGGTTTTAGCGGCTGTTGGATCTTTGATGCAAGCCGGAACCCCGACAATAGAGGCAAGATGGATTATAGTATCTGATCTATCAACCAGTTTAAACACGAGATCTCGATCCCTAATATCTCCAATTACCATTTCAAGGAGAGAGGCGTTGCAACAATCAAGAAGGGGGGTTTGTTTATACATCAAGTTGTCCAAAACCATTACTTCATAACCCTCTTTAAGTAACCTTGGGACAAGAATTGAGCCGATATATCCAGCACCTCCGGTAACAAGTATTTTCATGCTCCCCAGCTCTTTTTAAAAAAACCTAAATTATCTATATGTCATTCAAGTAATTTTAACAAGATTGACATAGAATATAAATTATTTTATTATAATTCTCAAACATGGTTTTTAAAAGCATTATCTATTATTGCACACAATTCATGGATTATCATAATATGGGCTTCTTGGATATGTTGAGTGCTTTGGGAGGGGACAACTAATTTGAGGTCGCACAAGTTTCCCATCTGTCCGCCATCTCTGCCTAGTAATCCCACCGTTATCAATCCATTCTCTTTTGCAACATTCATAGCGTGGACGAGATTAAGAGAATTGCCACTTGTTGAGATGCCAACGAATATATCACCTTGGTGGCCAAGACCTTCTACCTGTCTTGAGAATACATATTCGTAGCCGAAGTCGTTTCCAATGGCGGTGGTAATCGAGGCATTGGTCGTCAGGGCTAAAACTGGGAGGCCTTTTCGTTTATGAATGAATTGTCCGGCCAGCTCTGCCGCAAAATGCTGAGCATCAGCAGCTGAACCGCCGTTTCCGGCGATCAGTATCTTTTTTTTACTTCTCAAACAAGCGATCATGTAGTTGCTGACCCTCCCAAGCTCATCCAAAAAGTTCTTATTTGAAACAAGGCTAAGTTTTGTTTCTATTGATGCAAGGATTGATTTTTTTGTCGTACTCATCATTGTTTTTGCTTACTTTCCAGAAGCCTTGCTTCTGGAAGAGATATACCAGTCAATCGTTTTCTTTAGCCCTTCTTCAAAATCTGTTTTGGCTTTAAAGCCGAACTCTTTTTTTGCGAGAGTGGCATCAACCATTCTGCGTGGTTGGCCGTCCGGTTTGGTTTTGTCCCAGCGAATTTCACCTTTGAATCTCATCAGCTCGCAGATTATTTTTGCTAAATCTTTTATTTTGATTTCCCTTTTTGCTCCTAGATTGATCGGATCCGGTTTATCGTATTTTTCTGTGGCTAGAACTATGCCTTCAGCACAATCGTCTACATATAGGAATTCTCTCGAAGCATTGCCAGTGCCCCAAACGTCAATATATTTTTTTTCGGCTTTTTGGGCGTCGGCCACTTTTTTAATTAAGGCTGGGATAACGTGGGAACTTTCCAGTTTGAAGTTATCTCCCGGGCCATAAAGATTTACTGGTAATAAATATATGGCGTTAAAGTTATATTGTTGTCGATATGCCTGAGCTTGGACTAATAGCATCTTTTTGGCTAGACCGTAGGGAGCATTTGTTTCCTCGGGATAGCCGTTCCATAGATCACTTTCTTTAAAGGGGACTGGTGTGTGTTTTGGATAAGCACAATTATGAGCTATTAAGCCATTCGCTAAATACGTATGACGATTTGCTACCTCTAAGTTAAAAACTTCTCCAGTATAACTTTGTCTACTGATACGAAATATTGGAACCAAATAACCCAGATGATTTCTACGGAATCTAGCACGAAATCCAGTCAGCGGGGTAGTTCTTATTTTTTTAATTTTGTTTAAGAAATAATCTATTTGTTCATTGCCCGTAATCCATATACTCCAAGAGTCTCGTTGGTTTATCTCTCTAGTGCCAATCATCGCTTTTTTGGGCCTTTTTCTATGTTGAATATGAGAATAAATTCCCAACTCATTGAGGATTGTTTTTATTTGCCATGTTAGTTTTTCAGAAACCGTACTAAAATTTATTTTTTTTCTTTGCCCGGATTTAGAAAAATGGCCATCTCCTTTAAAATATCCATTTAGTAATGAAAATAATTTATGTTCCGGTAACCTGATTAATTCTCCGGGAAATATTTTATTAAATGATTTGTAGGGTACTTGTGTATAGCATTTCTCACTGAAGAATCTAGCCGCTGGGAGGTCATAATAAAATAATTGATAACCTTTCTGATTTTTAACTTTTATTAAACTACCTTCCAAACGAAAATATTTTTTCATGAGCATTTTTGTTCTTTCAATATATTCAGGTTCATCTCCAAAAGAGAAATACACACAACCCCTACTACCTCTTTTACCAGTGTCTTTTATATAAACAGATCCCTCTGCAACGAAAATACCGATTAGCTCACAAAAATCTTCTGAATAATGTTTACTATCTTGTTTTTCCTTCAGCACCAACTTAGGTGTTATTAAGAAATCACCGACCCCGATCTCGCTTGCATTTTTCCAGCCTATTTCATCGCTGCCTTTTTTCTTAATCAAAAAAGGATGTTCTGGGGTGACGGATATAAAAGGAGTTCCGGAGGCCTCTATATTTATAATTTGGCCAGTGTAATGTCTACTAGTTATAGCCTTTACCGCCTGAAAGCTTCCATTGTCTGTTAGAACTTTTTGACCGACTTTAATATTTTCTATTGATTCACTGGACGGGTTAGTAATAACTTTTGTACCTCTGGGAAAACATATCGTTCCTATACCAACGAACTTTTGAACCCCGGAAAGACGGGCCGCTTCCATGAGCTGGGTTCCCATCATTAAGTTGTCATAAAACATTTGACCGGGAATCTTTTGGTTATATCCAATTCCACCAACGACGGCGGCAAGATGGATGACAACGTCTTGTCCCCTGACTACTTTCTGGCAATTTTCCCACTTGTGTAGGTCCATCCCGTACGAAATCACGCCTGCGCTTAAAGGTGCAGGCCGGAGGCCCTTGGGCGGGCTATTTCGTACGGGATTGGAGCGGGGGATGGTAATATTTTTTTTTGGTACGTTTCGGGCCAATAATTTTTCTACAACAAAAGAGCCGAGAAACCCGGCTCCCCCGGTAACGAGTATTTTTTTTGTCCTGAGTTTCATCGAAGGATTATTTTTTAAGTTCATCCCGTACGAAGTCCGAAATGTTATTTCGGCAGAAACTGAAAGTTTCTTACTTCGTTCGGGACTCACTGATGTCGTTCCAGACCATTATTTTTACCAGGTCTTTAAATTTGGTTTTAGGTTTCCAGCCGAGGATTTTTTTTGCTTTTCTGGCGTCGGCAACGAGAATATTTACTTCAGCTGGGCGGTAGTACTGCTTATCTATTTCTACATATTTTTTCCAATCACCTAACCCAGCTTCTTTGAAAGCTAGTTCAACGAATTCTCTAACGGTATGCGTCTCGCCGGTGCCGATGACATAGTCGTCAGGCTTGGGTTGTTGCATCATCAGCCACATTGCCTCGCAAAACTCTGGAGCGTAACCCCAATCCCTTTTAGCATCCAAGTTACCAAGATATAGTTTTTTATCTAAGCCGGCTTTTATTTTGGCAACTGCTCTTGTTATTTTGCGGGTGACAAAAGTTTCGCCTCGGCGGGGACTATTATGTACGTAACACTTTCCAACTCCACAATGAAATGTTCCCGATGAAGTTTCGAGGTCGTAAAACCAGCCAGTATAATTGGGTAAATCTATAATTTTTTTAATTTCTAATGAGTCTTTTTTTAAATGATGGATTAAACAAGCTGTACCGCCATTTTGTATTTTTCTTATAAAAGTTCTTGAAATTTCTGTCATCCTATTCATTTCTCTCTGGGATATTTTTTGCGATATTAATTCCTTTACCCTCTTTTCTTTTAAGGAGTTATCTTGAGTAGTGAGAATATTAAGAGAATAAAACAATCTTCCGTCATCTTTTGTTTCTAATGTTAAGTTAATATTTTGACCGGTTGTTTTATCTATTAAATACCACAATCCCATTGCTAGCGTTGCCGAGTTTGTTTTAAAGTTTCTGAATTCGTAAGTGCACGGATTTTCTTTTAGTCCATCTGTTAAATTATAACCTCTTAAAAAGGCCAGCATAATATTAGGAGATGAATTTAAGATTATTTTTGGAACTTTCTTCGTCTTATCCTTATTATATAGGTCTAAACTTCTTAACCAGTCGTTACCGCCGGTTAATCGTAACTGACCTACAATATTTTTTGGGTTGAAACCCGACTTTGTCGGGTAATATACTGTTTGACCGTCAGTGACTTTTCTCCAAAGAGAATTAAAATGATCTCTCAATTTACCAGAAGAATTGGTAAATTTTCCGTTTAAACCAATTCCTCTTTTTGCTCGAGTAATTGATCCGTCTCCGGCCATCATTCCCATTAGTTCAGCTTCAGATTCCGATGTTATATTTTCAGGATTTTTGATTGGAGGTAGTTCTATTGAAAATAGGTGGTCTCCAACTCGCAAGTTTTTTACTTTTTTTTCTGTTTTATCAGACATAAAAACTATATGACTCGATGTTGCCATAACAGCACCAGACCTCGAGTTTATAAATCTTGGGAATTTATTATTGGTTTTTACGTTGTGAGGGTATGCCGACGCAAAAGTTACATTAGTCCAGCCATCTTTATCCCATATTTGAATTCCGGACACTTTTTTTGACTGGTAATATTTTTTAGATTCATCAAATTCTATTATTTCACAGATTGGTTTTATATCGAATAATTCTTTATCAGTTTTTTTGTAAAACATTGGCATAAATGAAGCTGTTGTTTCATGGTTGAACAGTATTCCGTTTACGGCGAATATCCCATAGGCGTCTCGATAGAGATTTGTCATATTATAGGCGAATAGCTTTGCTGCACCGTAAGGACTCTGGGGACTGAAAGGTGTTTTTTCATTTTGAGGCGGTGGGGAGGAACCGAACATTTCAGAGCTTGAGGCTTGATAAAATTTAATTTTTTTGAAAAAGGGGTCAGGTACCTTTTTTGAGGGTATCTGACCCCCCTCAAAGTCTCTTATTGCTTCGAGAATTCTCAAAGCACCATTTCCGGTAATATCCATCGTGTATTCCGGAATTTCAAAAGATACTTTAACATGCGATTGAGCGGCCAGATTATAAACCTCATTTGGCTTAACTTTATAAATGATTTTTCTGATGGTACCGGCATCAGCCAGATCTCCGTAGTGAAGAAATAGTTTCCGGTTTTTTTTGTGGGGGTCTTGGTAGAGGTGGTTGAGCCGTATCGTGTTAAAAGTTGAGGCCCGCCTAATTACTCCATGGACAAAATAACCCTTTTTCAAAAGAATTTCAGTCAGATATGAACCATCTTGACCCGTTACCCCAAAAATAAGAGCAGTTTTTTTATTCTTTATCATCTCTGAAAGCATAGATTGTTTTTTGATTTTTGGCAATAAAAGACTTATAGTTTCTATATGAAGCTTATTAGTCTAAATCTTCTGCGAGGAGAGATAAGAGAGCCATTAGCCGAGTTTTTAAAAAAATATTCTCTGGTAACGGATATTTTTTTATTTCAGGAAATGCCGGAGCCGATGTCGAGAAATGGTATGCCATTTTTAACTTCAGCTGAAATCGAAGATATCTTAAGCGGTTTTAATAATTATTCAAAAAGTTATTCGAGGAACATGGGTCATCTAAATGACATGGGGTTTTTTGTAAAAAAAGAAATTAGTACTGTTGTTTTGTCTCAGATTAGATTGATTGACGCTAAGCGACTACAGTACAAAATGGGTGATTTAGGTGAAAAGGATTTCCTAGAATTAAAGAAACGCCTTATTGAATTTCTTCAATAAGGCGTTTCTTTAATATTTTACTCCTGTTTTCACAGGAGAGGGCCGAAGCCATTTGTACTTTAAGTATAGCACCATGGGATATTAAAAGTCAAATATCTAATTTATCAACAGTAATTGAATGTTTAAAGAAAAACTAAACTATTTACGGCAGAGTCTGTTTATCAGGAATGTGGCTACTTTGCAGGTGGGAAGTTTTGGCGGGACGTTGGTTCAGGCGGTTTTTGGCATCCTCATTGCCCGACTCTTACAGCCGGAGCTTTTTGGTGTTTATAGTTTGTCGATTGGTTTGGCCTCTTTGGCCGGCTTGCTTCTAGGAGCCGGGATGCAGGATGCGGTTGGAACGCTAGTTGGTTCAGCTTATGTTAAAAACAATAGAGAGGAGTTGCAAGATGTTCTGGCCTTTCTTTTGAAGATAACTTTTTATGCCGGCCTCCTAACTTTGATTATTTTCTTTTTTCTTCCCTCGCTTGCGGAATACTTTTATGGCAACTCTTTGATTGGTTGGTATGCCGGAATAGTTATCTTAGGCGTATTTTTTTCATCTTCTTTTAATGCTGTGGTTCAGTTAAGTTTACAAGTGGCCGGAAAAATAAAATCATTAGCTTTATTTGTTTTTGGGGATCAATTTCTACGCTCTGGCTTATCTCTCTTGTTTATATTTGTTGGTTTTGGCGTTTTGGGCGGAGTCAGCGGACAATTGATAGGCGCCATAGCGGTATTTATTTTCTCTATTTTAATGTGGGGTAGATTAAGACAGGCTTACTCTATTTTTCCTTCACTAAAAGAACTTTTCTACCGAACTAAAAAAGTTTCGATATTTAAATATTTTAGTTTCAGTTTCTGGGTGGCGGTTGACCGTAATATGGGAAATTTATATATGGTTCTTCCGATCGTTTTAACTGGTATTTACGTATCAACCGGTGAAGTATCTTTTTTTAAGCTTGCTTTTGGCTACCTAAACATTGTTTTGAGCTTACTTGGTCCGATATCGACACTTTTGAATATGGAGTTTCCTAAAATTCAAGTCGAAGATTCCGGAAAATTAAGAAGCAGTTTTATTAGAATTTCACTGCTTGGTCTGTTCATTTCTCTTATTCTTACTTTTGGCGCCATTTTTATTTCTCCATGGGCTTTTAGAATTTTATATGGGGAGAGCTTTTTACCTAGCGTTAGTTATATTTTTGGACTGATGGCTTACGGAGCTTTATTTGGGATTGGTGTCGGCCTTGGTCCGATGTGGCGGGCTATAAATAAGGTCAAGGTTTCTATAACTATCAATCTTATTATACTTGGCGCTGGTATTCCCCTTGGACTTTGGCTGATAAAAAGTTATGGTTTGTGGGGTTCGGTTATTATGGTAACGTTGTGGTTTACGATCAGCCATTTAGCGTCATTTCTGTATTTAGTAAAAAGCTTAAATAAACGACCTTGATATAAAATGGGTTCCAAAGTTTTAATAATCTATAAAAAGGCAGCTAATTTTCTGGGTAGGGTTAATACTAAAATTATATTGAGTATTTTTTATTTTATTGTTATTCCTGTTTTTAAAATAATTTTCTTGTTTGTGAAACCGAGACAAGATTTAAATTCAAATTGGAAAGTTAAAGAAAATCCTCATTCCGATGGTCACGAACATTCTTTCTAATAACCGCATTTTGCTCATTATTCTGATTTCTGGTCTACTAGCCAGGCTTTTTTTGATTGTATTTTTTCAAGATCACCAGCTCTTATTTTATGATGCTGATTCTCATGAATATATGGCTTTAGCCGAAAATATGAGATTGGGACATGGTTTTTCATGGGATAGAGTTGAACCCTATCATCCCAACTCTTTTCGAACTCCTATTTATTCGGGTTTTATTTTTTTAGCTCGATATTTATTCGGGTATTATGAAGCTGCTTTAATAATCCAGGCGATTCTGGTATTTTTATCCGGATACCTTTTGTATTTAATTGGTATGGAATGTTTTAAAAATAAAAAAATAGCTCTCTGGAGCATGGGTATATTTTTATTCATGCCATTTTCCTTGAATGTTTCGATTAAATTTTTGACCCAGACTCTCTTTATGTTCCTCTTGATCTTAGTTGTTTGGAGTTGGATAAAATTTTTAAAAAGCCAAAATAAAAATTATTTTCTGTTAGCATCTTTTTTATTGCCAATTTTGGCCTTAACCAGACCCATTGCTCAATATATTCCGGTAGTTTTTATATTTTCATTGGCATATGCTCTCTATTTAAAGAGGATAGATTTATCTTTCAAACAGTTTTTAAGATTGGCCGGTTTTATGGTAGTTATTTTTTTCATAGTCCTATCACCATGGCTAGTTAGGAATTATAGATCTTTCGGAGTTTTTGAACTTTCCTCAATTGTGCCTTATCAATTATATTTCTATGAGCTCCCGGATACATATGCTATGGCTAAAGGTATTTCATACCAAGAGGCGGGTAATATTTTGAGAAAAGAGATGGATGATTACTCCGGGGTAGATAATTTTAGTCGATACATGGAATTTGGATCACGAGATGTTCTGTTGGAGCGATCTAATTATTATTTATCTCAGTATCCTTTGTATGCTGTTGCGTCAAGAATTAAAAATAGCGCCAAATTCTTTTTAAGAGATGGTATTAGATACTGGTATAATGATTTTAACAGGGATGAACGGGTTGATGTCGATATTTATAAAGTTGTAACTCTGAACGAAAAAAGTTTATTTCCATATCTGGTTGTGGTAGAAAGATTATTTCTGGCTATTTTGTTTGTGGGGATGCTGGCTTCAGTCTTCTATTTATTCAAGGAGGATGCGACTGCCAGGTTGTTTTTAACTTCTTTATTGATCTTGTTGGTTTATTTTTCTTTTCTTACCGGAGTTATGGCTTCAGCCGGACTGCGTTTTCCGGTTGAACCATTTTTTATCTTACTGGGTTTGGGTGGTTTGAGTAAGTTAAGTAATTTTAGATATTATGGCAAACGATGATCAATATATTTTAGGAATTTCTTGTTTTTACCATGATTCAGCTGCGGTTTTGATTAAAAATGGTCAGCTTATCGCCGCCGTCCAAGAAGAAAGGTTTACGAGAAAGAAACACGACGATTCTTTTCCCGATGAAGCTATTAACTACTGCCTTTCTGAGGCGGGGATTGTCTCTGGTGATCTAGCCTCCATATGTTTCTATGATAAGCCCCTCCTAAAATTTGAGAGGATTGTCGAAAGCTTTATTCGGTCCTGGCCGAACGACTTTCGAATGTTTTTAAAGGTTATGCCGATTTGGCTCAAGGATAAATTATGGGTCAAGAAGATTATCAGAAAAAAACTTGGTTATAATGGCCCGATTTACTTTTCCGAACATCATATGTCCCATGCCGCTAGCGCTTTTCTTGTATCTCCATTTGAAGAATCTGCTATTCTGACGGTTGACGGCGTGGGTGAATGGGCTACTACAACTTACGGAATTGGCCAAGGTAATAAGATAGATATAATAAAAGAAATGAACTATCCCGATTCTCTCGGTTTGTTTTATAGTTTTTTTACATATTATTTGGGCTTTAAACCCAATAGTGGTGAATACAAAATGATGGGCTTAGCTCCATATGGTCGATCTATTTATACGGATAAGATACTCGAATTGATTAAAGTATTTCCAGATGGAAGTTTTAAGTTGAGTTCTGGTGTTTTTGGAAATTTTTATGAGATTGAGAGCGCGGAACGTAAGTTTAAGAAACTTTTCAATTATCCCAGAAGAAAGCCAAGTGATAAAATTGAGCAGTATCATATGGACTTGGCGGCTAGTATTCAGAAGGTTACCAATGAAATTATGGTATCAATGGCTAACTATGTTTATAAGGAAACCAAAATGAGCAATCTTTGTTTGGCTGGTGGAGTGGCCTTGAACTGTGTTGCTAATTCTGAAATTTTAAAAAGAACTAAGTTTAAAAATATCTTTATTCAACCGGCCGCTGGTGATGCTGGTGGTGCTTTGGGAGCGGCTTATTATATTTGGCACCAGACCTTTGGCAATAAAAGAAGTTTTAGTATGGAACATGCCTATTGGGGCCCTAAATTTTCAAACGATTACATAAAAACATTTTTAGCTGAGAAAGAAGTACAATATAAATTCATGGATTATGATCAACTTTTAGAAAATACAGCTGGATTGATAGAAAAACAGAATGTCATCGGTTGGTTTCAGGGCCGAATGGAGTGGGGTCCAAGGGCGTTGGGCAACCGGTCTATTCTGGCCGATCCTCGGAATAAAGAAAATTGGCAAAGAGTCAATCTGAAAATTAAATTTAGAGAAAGTTTTAGGCCTTTTGCTCCTAGCGTTATGGAGGAATACTCAAGGGACTATTTTGAGTTCCTATTTGCTAGTCCCTATATGTTGTTTGTTGCTGGAGTGAAAGGGGATGGTTTACCGGCCGTAACTCATCTTGATAAAACTGCAAGAATCCAGACCATCAATGTTAAAGAGAATTACTTGTATCATGGTTTGCTTGATGAATTTAGAAAGTTAACCGGTTGTCCTGTCTTAATCAACACATCTTTTAATGTCAGAGGTGAGCCGATAGTTTGTACGCCAGAAGACGCCTTTAATACTTTCATAAAGACAGACATAGATTACTTAGTTTTGGGGAATTTTATTTTAGATAAGAAGGAAATTTTAAAGAAATACCCGTTTGTGCCACCTCAAATTAGTTCAGATGCGGATTGAAGTTAAAAAATATTTTAACGGGCAAAGTTTAAAAAATCTTCTGTTGGGGTTAGTTTTGACTGCCCTTACTTTTGTTTTTCTTTTCTCCGTTCTAGAAGTTGTTTTAAGAATTATTAAAATACAAAGCGATAACTTTATTATGCAGGACCCAGTTCTAGGCTGGATTCATCTTTCAAATAAAGAAGGATATTCACGGGATGAGGAATTTTCTGTAAAGGTAAGACTTAATAAAGATGGTTTTATAGGTCGGGATTATGAATATTTGAAACCAGAAAAAACTATTCGCATTTTAGTAATTGGAGATTCTATAACAGAGGCATTTCAGGTTGAGGAAGGTGAATCCTATTCTAAATTACTCGGGCAGAAATTAAAAGACAGTTTTAGCTCTATAAATTTTGAGGTTCTTAATATGGGCATAGCTGGCTATGGTACTGAAAGGGAATATTATATTTTTCGAGATAGGGGTCTAAAATTTGATCCCGATATTGTTGTTCTAGGTTTTTTTGTTGGTAATGATTTTTCTGATAATATGAGCGAGAATATAAATCCAGAGGCTGCATTTTCAAAGTATACAAGTTTTAAAAACAAAATTAAGCTTTTTATCCGCAATCATTCTACGACCTGGCGGTTTATACTACGGCAGAAGTCCCGTAACAGTTTATTGGCTTATTTTAAAAACAGGGGCAATACTAACTTAGAGAATAACGGTGAAATCGACGCAAGTCCTTTAGACACTAAATCTCAATTAGATCGTTCGATATTTTTAATCCGTAAGTTTAAGAAATTGGCCGATGAGCATGATGTAGACCTTGTAGTTGCTCTTTTGCCATCAGCTAGTCCGACTTATTCCGACAGAGAAAACACTTTGGTTAGATTATCAGATGATCTGGTTGATCTTTTAGCGAAGGAGAACATAGATCATGTTGATTTATTGCAAAATTTTGCTGATTGGGCTAAAATTAACTCTAATAAAACAGCACATTTTCTATTGGATGGCCATCCTAACTTTGACGGCCAATCTATTATTGCTGATGGGATTAGCAGCTATCTAAAAATAACTTTAGGCAAAAAAATAAAAAATGGAGATTTTTAAAGAACTTTGGCTATATTTAAAGATAAGAAAAAAATGGTGGATAACACCAGTGATAGTTTTTCTTGTCTTTTTAGGGTTTTTAATTATTTTTGCTGAAACGTCGGTCTTCGGCCCTCTTATTTATACTTTATTTTGAACTTAAAGCGCCACTCTTTATTAATGGTCTTAGCTATGGTGGGTATGCTACTTTACTTTCTATTAGCTACCCCTGTTATGATGGATGATGGTTTTCATTATGAGGGTTTTACTGAGGCATTGGCTCATGGCAAGCTAGATTTTAAATCTTTTTACGGATTTCAGGGTTTATCTATCCTTTCGGTGCTTATTTACTGGCTGACAGGATCTCATATCTCAATAATCATAACCTCTGCTATTTTATATTTGCTTTCCCTGCCCTTAGCTTATTTGATTGGCAAGGATTTTTATCTCGCACCAAGCTTTTCCGCTGACCGCCATAAGGGGGCGGGCTTGGTGCGGGACTCTGTTCCCGAGGAGCTTCATGGGAACAAAACAGCTGGTGTATATTTTATGGTTTTAATCTTGCTTATGCCCTACACCTACACGACAATGATGAGAGGATTTCAGGAAGCAGCCCTTTTGTTTTTTATTCTGTTAACCATTTATGGATCTTTAAATAAAAAGTTATGGACTCCCATCGCTTGGGCGTTTGGAGGAATTGTTAAACCGTTCACTTTGGTTTTATTCCCATTGTTTGCGAAAGATTTCTGGCCAATACAGAGGTTATGGCCAATACAGAGGTTAAACCTCTGTATATTGAGGTTTAACCTCAATCAAAGAGTTGTTAGTATGGTTGTTGCGCTAGTTATTGGTGGGTTGTACCTTGGCCTAAGCTATTACCAAACCGGTCATCTTATAAATAATGCCGCGATTGGTTCATATCAAGGTAATTTTGATTCTGGCAATCCACCACCTCTTTGGGAGAGCTTTGTTCCGGGAATAAAAGGATTTTTGAGGGCCGGTGCTAATTTAATACTGCATGCTAGAAAAATAATGATATCGCCATTCATTATTTTGCTTGGCGCTTTAGCTCTGTTCAAGAATAAGGGGTTAAGACTGAGAAACGAGATTATCTTGGCCACAGTGCTTAATTTCGCACTAGTTGGGAGTCTAACGTTCTCTTTCTCAAAATATCTTTTACCAATAGCTGTTTTGTTTGCTTTAGCTTCGGTGGGCTATTTATTAAAATATAAGTGGTTAATAGCGTTAGTCTTGGTGGATTCTTATTTTGTTTTTATGCCAATATGGAATTATTTTGGACATAGTTTTTGGGATAATGCCGTTGTTTATTGTATTCCGCTTTATTTATCGATATTCATTAGTTTATTTTTATGGAAAAAGAAAGTATTATTTTAATTCCGACCCTTAATGAGTGTAAAAACCTGGAGAAGTTGATTCCGGCTATTTTTGAGTTGATGCCGGAAATTTCGGTTTTGATTGTTGACGATAATTCCAGAGATGGAACGGGGGAGCTGATTAAAAACCCCCAAGGCCTTCATAAGAATTTATTTTTTCTAGAGCGAACAGAAAATTTTGGTTATGGTAAAGCTTGTGTCGACGGTTTTAGGTGGTCTCTTAATAGGTTATTTAAATATGTAGTTACTATGGATGCAGATTTTTCTCATGATTATCGGGTGATCCCGGAGATGCTCAAGCAATTAGATAAATATGATGTTGTTATTGGCTCGCGCTATATAACAGGAGGAAGAATTGAGAATTGGAAGTTGTATCGGAGAATTTTAAGCAAGATTGCTAATCTGTATGTTAGGACTATCCTAGGCTTGAGAATAGGCGATTTAACTACTGGTTTTAATGCTTACAGAAAGGATGTTTTGTTGCGAGTAAATTTAAATGAGATAAAATCTGATGGTTATGCCTTCCTAGTTGAGCTAAAATATAAACTTTCTATTCTAGGAGCGAAGCTCCTAGAATATCCAATTGTCTTTTACGAGAGGCGAGAGGGTCAGTCCAAGATGTCAACTAAAATAATTTGGGAATCAGTCAAATTACCATGGAAGTTGTTATAATTTAGAATCTTGTTATAATGATCTCAAAACAATGCGCGAGTCAATTCTAGTTAAAATTCTCAAATACGGTATTTATGCAATGGCTCTCGTGCCGTTAGTTATTTTTAAAGATTTTATTTCTCCGTTTCATTTTGGAAAAGTTGTTGTTTTTAGAAGTATCATTGATGTGCTTTTTGTTTTCTATCTGGTTTTGGTTTGGCACAACAGATCTTATCTGCCATCTCGTAATCTTATTTTTTGGTCAGTTGGAGTTTTTACGGCTGTTTTTGGTTTAACTACTTTGACCAGTATTCAGCCTTATGATAGTTTTTGGGGCTATCTTGAAAGAATGGGAGGTTTCTGGTCATTTCTTCATTATTTCGCTTATTTTATTATTCTAACCTCGGTTTTTAGAAATAAGGAAGACTGGACACGGCTTATAAATTTCGCCTTATTCGTAGGTTTCTTATCAGCTTTATATGGATTTGGTCAAAAAACAAATAACAGCTTTTTTGTAGGTTCTGGTGGCCGGGGGAGAATATTTGGGACAATTGGAAATGCCGCACTTTTTGCGGGTTATGAGCTGATAATAGCCTTTTTGGCTCTAACTTTGTTTTTCAGTAAAGATAGAATTTCTGGATGGGGGCGTATATTTTACGCCACAGTTTTTCTCGCATCTTCAATAGCGCTTTTAATGACGGCAACTAGGGGGGCTATTCTTGGTTTGGCGATCGGCGTTTTTACTTTTTTCACTTTATATATGGTGCTGAACAAATCCAGGAAGCTCAGGACTGCTTTTATTTGGGTCGTAACCTTTATAATCGCAGCTGTTTTTGTATCTCAGATCTTCAAAGACTCCAAGTTTATAACCGGATCAAGATATCTAGTGCGGGTTACCGATTTTTCTTTTAGTTCGTATACCGTTCAAACCAGGTTTTGGGCTTGGGAAGCTGGGCTGAAGGGTTGGCAAGAGAGTCCCAAAACAATTCTTCTTGGTTGGGGGCCAGAAAATTTTAACATTCCTTTTTCAAAAAACTTTAATCCTAATTTTTATGTTGGACCAGGATCAGAAACATTATTTGACCGGGCTCACAATATGTTTGTTGAGATTTTAGTTACAATGGGTGTTGTCGGATTTGCGGCCTATGTTGCCATATTTTATTTTTTACTCAGATCATTATGGAGACTGTTATGGCATAAATTACGTGAAAATCTAAAAGACGAGGCCATATATTATGCTGGTCTTTTTAGTTTAATTGTGGCCTATATTATCCACAATTTCTTTTTCTTTGATACTTCGGCTAACTTCATTTTGTTTTTTACTGTCCTTGGGTTGATAAGCTTTCTTTCGTCAGGTACTAATAATATTCACGAGCTGTCTCGTACTAGTAAAAAGTTAGCTAGTTCGCAAGTATTAACCACGATCGTTTTGCTGGTTGCAACCGCTATTCTAATTTATAAGACCAATATCATACCTTCTAAGGCTAACTATGCTACGACTCGAGCAATAGTTCGTGGCTGGGGCAATGATCCGGTTGGAGCCATGGAAAAATTCAAAGAGTCGGTGGCTTATAATAATTTTGGAACTTACGAGTATAGGCACAGATATGCCATGTTTACTTTTGATAATTATTCTAAATTAGGTGGTAATGCTTATATGCTTGATGTTATAAGTGAAGTAGAGAAAAATGCTGAAAGCCACCCCATTGATTATCTGCCCCATCTTTATCTTGCCAGACTCAATATTGTATTGGGTAAAGATGATCCTAGTTCAGAGTATAACGATATTGCTTTGGTTCATGCTAGAAAAGCGATTGAATTATCTCCTACTTTTGTCAGGGCCTACTATGAAACAGGACAAATATATCTAAATAAAAAAGAACCTCAAAATGCTATTGAGGAATTTAAAAAAGCCGCTGAACTTCAGCCCGATGTCGGTGCAAGCTATTGGTATTGGGGATCTGTTGAAGCTGAAATGGGAAATCTTGATGAAGCGGCCAGAGTGTTTGAAAAAGCATTTACGACTAAATATTCTTATATGGCTTCAGATGCGGAACTTCTCAAGATAGCCGGGCTTTATGTTGACCGTAAAAACTTTAGCATGTTGGCAAATATTTATGAAAGATTAATGACCTTGCAAGAGCCCAATCCTCAAAATCATGCAACCTTATCGTATGTCTATGCTCAATTAGGAAGGATTAATGAGGCCGTAGAACAGGCCCGTAAAGCCGTAAGCCTAGATCCATCTTTTGAAGCTGAAGCTAAAATCTTTGTAAACAGTTTAGGGAGGGAGTGGTAGGAGGTCATTTAAATAAAAAATAGTCCCGCTTTGGCAGGACTATTTTTTATTTTACCATCCAAAAAGTTTGCCGATCTCTTCCGGTGTTTCGCGTTTACGGGCTACCTTTATTTCTCCGTTGGTTGCAACGAGCTTGGCTGGGCTAGAAAGAAGACAATGGTGTGAGGCGAATGAGTCCTGATAAGCCCCGGTATCAGTTACGGCTAAATATAGTTCATCTAAGTCTTCTAGTCGTGGCATAAGTAAGTATTTACCCCTCGAAGTATATCGGTCATCGCTATCACAACTTGATCCAGCCAGCCAGACCCTCTGGAATTTCTTACTATTAAGCGCGTTAACCGGAATAATATTCCATTTCTGTCGTCGAACAGACCAAGTGTCGGCTAGGTCATTTATAAAACTGCCGTCAATAAAATACCATCTGGTATCATTTTTATTTGTAATTGGTTTTTCAGCCAGAACTTTATAAATAGTTATTTGAGCCGGAGCCACTACATAGGTGCCCCACTCGCTTATAATATTAGGATGTTTAATGCCAAGTTTATCACATTCGGTTTTAGCTGATTTAATAATTTGATTGATTAAATTTTTCAAAGAGTAGAGTCTCTTTTTCTTTTCAAAAGGTATGCCCACGCCACCGCCAATATCGATAGTGTCGAGGCCGGGGTTCTTCTCTCTTAATACTTTGTATATTGCAATAGCCCGCTTCAATGGCCTTATAAAATCATCGATTTTTTCTATCTGGCACGAGAGGTGATAGTGAAGAATTGAAAGATTTCGTATCTTGCCAAGTTTAAGTAATTCTTCTTCAGAGAAACCAAAGTGATTGAACTTTTTATCAAAATGAGCGTCAATTTTTACCGCTAAATCGATCCTTATACCAACCTCTCCCTTAAATTTTTTAAGCCGGTCAAGCTCCGCCTGATTTTCTATGATAGGTATAACTATTAGTCCTTTTCCCTTCAATTCCTCAATCAAGCCGATATATCTTTCTGTTTTTGGTCCGTTACAGGTAACCCTAATTTTTCTGTTAAATTTTTCTTCCTCAATCATGCGTTTTACTAGATAAAGCTCATTAACACTTGATACTTCTATGTTGGCGCCTTCAGCGATAGCGGGTAGAACGAATTCTTTGTTCTGATTCACCTTCATTACATAATGATAAAAAAACCTGCCCTTATATCCAAGGATTTTAATATAGGCGTTAAAAGTATCAATAAGATCTCGAACCCTATTCTCTATGATTGTCGGAAAAACAATCTCAGTACTGGTGCCGTACTTTTTAACAACGTCATAAATGTTGTATTGGAAGTTTCCCTCCCTGACGATTAATTCTCCGTCAGGATTGATATCTAGATTCTGAGTGTTGAATTCTTCGAGTCCCAGTCTCCAAAATTTTCTGAATCCATTCTTCTTACCTTTTTTCTTTAGTTTTATTTTTCGTTTACTCATTTATATTTTTAGTATAAATTAAATTTTATTATTATGATATAGAGGTCATCTCATAACCCCATATTCGGCTATAATTTCTGTATCTGGCCTGCGACTTTGTGAAAATTCTTCAGCGTATCTAATGATATGCTTCATAATTTTCACTTCGTCTCGGCTCATATACAGAAATTCTATCTCGAAAGAGGGTTATGAGATGACCTCTTAAATTTTGTGGACAAATTTAATATTTTATCTTCCGGCTTGGCGGAGGGAGATGTTTATAGTTTTAAGAATAATTCCTAGGTCGAGGGTGAGGGAGCGATTTTTTATGTAATAGAGATCGTATTGCAATTTTTCAGCAGTATCAGCGATTGACGAACCGTAACGGTAATTTATCTGAGCCCATCCGGTCAGTCCTGGTTTTATAATGTAGCGTTCTTCATAAAATGGCACCTCTTTTTTTAGATCTTCCAAGAATTCCGGCCGTTCCGCTCGCGGTCCGACGAAAGACATTTCTCCTCTTAGTATATTCCAGAGTTGGGGTAATTCGTCTATTCTGGTTTTTCTTAAGAACTTCCCAAGAATAGTTGTCCGCGGATCATTTTCTTTAGCCCAAACGGCGCCAATCCCTTTCTCGGCATCTTTTCGCATTGTTCTTAATTTTATTATTTCAAAACTTTTTCCGTTTTGACCAACTCTTTTCTGTAAATAGAAAACTGGGCCCGGCGAACTTATTTTTATAGCTAAAGCTATCAGAGGGATAAAAGGCAGAACGATAGCCCCAAGAATAAATGAAAAAAGAAGGTCAAAAAATCTTTTCAATTCTTCATATGTTTTTTTACCGCCTTCAGTAAGATTTTCTAGAAACCATACCTGGTTAATCGCTCCTAGTGGGACTTTATTAGCGAGTTGTTCATAAAAAGATGAAAGGTTTTTGAAAGTAACCCTGTTTTCAAGAGAGCGGTAGAATATATTAACAATTTCAGGAGCTTGATATGTTTCTGGGGATATGACTACTGTATTGATTCTTTCCTGTTTAATTATTTGATCAACGTTTTTTATGCCTTCTTTAGCCAGATCCATTATGTATTTTAATTCGTAACCTAGTTGAGGATTTTCTTCTACGAACTTAGCCAGTTCCAGAGATTGATTGTTTACCCCCACAATTAAAAGTGGTTTTTTAGAACCGCTAGCGTTGGCTGTATTAAAGAGAGTCCGGCTACCTATTACTATTCCAGAGAATAGGGTTATAAATATGGCCAGATTAGTTTTTGGTGTAATTTGAAATATCGGAATTAAATAAAAGAAGATGGCTGATATGGCCGAGGTTGTGATTATTGCCCGAAAAAGTCCCGAATAAAAATCTAGATTATTTCTTAAAAATCCAAAGTCATATAAGTTGGTGATGTAGAAAATAAATAGCCAGAGAGCAAATATAAAAAGAAATGGCGTAAGGTGAACGCTATGCTGGTAGCTAAAGGTATCCCTATAACGTATAAAGATTGTGATGACTAGGGCGCCATATAGGGCGGCAATATCTAGCAATAAGAGGGTAAATTTACGCATTTTATGCCTTTTATAATAACTTAAAAATTCAATTTGGTCAATTGAAAAAGAATGAGGACATTGGTATAATTTCCGAATGGCAAATAACAAGATAAAAGTCGGTATTATTGGTCTGGGCATGGTTGGTGAGCCGATCCGAAGATGGTTTGAGGAAAAAAGTGGCTATAAAAGAGGCCGAGACTTATTTTGTTATGATGTTGATTCAAAGAAGGGCTACTCTGATGATGTTAATAAGGCCGATGTGATTTTTGTTTCTGTCCCAACCCCGACAAATCCAGACGGAAGCTGTAACGTCTCTATCGTTGAATTGGCAGTTGCTGGCCTAAACGATGGCAAGATCGTGGTTGTAAAATCTACCGTCACTCCGGGTACGGTTGAGCGGCTTCAGAAGAAGCATCCGAAAAAAAGACTTATCTTTAATCCGGAGTTTCTTACTGAGTCTCAAGCTTGGGAGGACTATCTTTCACCCGACAGACAGATTGTCGGCCATACTGCAAAAAGCATTAGCGACTCAGTAGAAGTTCTAAATTTACTTCCAAAAAAACATTTTATCCGTCCCTGGACGACCGATTATTCTAAAAAGTCAATTAACTCTACCGAAGCCGAATTTGGTAAATATGCTTCAAACGTTTTTGGTTACATAAAAGTTATTTACGGCAATATCTTGGCTGATATGTGTTATGTTACTGGCAAAGTTCAGGGCGTCAAAGTAGATTACGAAAACATAAAAGAATTAATTGGGGCTGATTTGCGTATTGGTCCAGCATGGCTGAATGTTGGCCACGGCGATTATTCGGGAGCGGGGGGTTACTGTCTAGCTCCAGACGAAAGACTGTTTGTTTATAACAGCAATAAATTTAAAATTACTAGAGCTAAAGATATAAGTAGTAAAATGGTGGCAATTTTGGGCTGGAAGAATGGCAAAGTAATAAAGGACCAAATTACAATTATGGGAAAAAGAGTAGTAGATTCTGTTATTAAATTTAGCTTGAGTAAGGGAAGAACTTTGGCTGTTACCCCGGATCATTTAGTGATTGTAAGCGATAAATCAGGAAATTTAAGAGAAAAATGCGCTAAAGAAGTAAATAAAAACGATTATTTTCCGATAGTGCTTGATGGTTTAGGGCAGAATAAAAAGGAAGTAGTCCTAGATATTTATAATTACATAGATTGCGATAAAGAACGGGTTTTGGTGGAAAAAGTGCCGCAAAACTTCGCCGATAAGTTAAGGCCCCATCTAACCTTTTACGAACATTCAGATTTTAAACGTAGGAACTGGAGAGCTGTTCCGATGAAAGCATGTTTGGCTGCCGGTATTGATATTAGTAAATTAAGAATTAAAACAGGTACCTCAGGAACATGGATACCGTCAACTGTTAGGCTTGATGAAGATTTTGCCAGATTTATTGGTTATTATCTTGCGGAAGGATGTGTAACTGATAACCGAGTGCTACTTTCTTTTAGTGTTAAAGAATCTGATCTGATAGAAGATGTTAAAGCTATTCTTAATAAGTGGAGTATTAACTTTAGTGATAAGGTTTTTCAGTGGAACGGAAAGCCTAGCGTCTATACTTTTAAGATTTCATCTAAAATTTTGTCAAGTTACTTCTTAAAAACCTGCGGTAAAAATTCCTATGATAAACAAATTCCATCTTTTATCTTTGAATCTAATCAAAATATTAAGGATAATTTATTAGCCGGTGCTTTAAGAGGCGATGGGTCTATAGAAAGATCAAGTTCAAAACCAGGCCCCTACTATAACGTGAATTATGCTACTACTAGCCAGATTTTAGCAGAAGGCATAGATTTACTTTTTCGTGAGAAGGGTATGCTGTCTTCTATCAAAAAAATTCATACTGCCAAAACGAAAGTTGATGCCTGGTCTTTAAACATATCTGAATTAAGAAGTGTTCAAAAAGTTGTAAACCTTTTTACGGAAAGGCAGAAAGGTAAAATTTCAGACGACTACTTCGCCAAAAGAAGAACTATCTTATCCCCTGCGTACAAAAGAATAGGTAATTTAGCCATTCTGCCGATAAAAAGTATAAAAAATATATATAAAAGGACTGAGGTTGTTTCTTTAGACACGTTAAATCATCTATATATAACTTCTTGGGGCATCTTAACCCATAATTGTTTTCCAAAAGATATGAATGCCTTCATTGCTTTTGGTGAGACACTTGAAAAAGATGCAATCAAGAAAAAACTGTTAGATAAAGAACACATCAAAATTCTCCAAGGAGGCCTTGCTGTTTTGAAAGCGGTTCGCGATTATAACGAGACTCTTGTCTTAGCTCAGGGGCTAAACATGGAAGACGTTGCTCGACACAACAAGGATGTAATTATTCAGAAGAGGAAGAAAATTAGAAATTTCTAATATCTAAACTCTAATTTCTAAACAATTTCAAAATCCAAAATTCAAAAAGTTTAGGATTTAGATATTAGGATTTAGAATTTACCAATGAAATTGGTGGTTACTGGAGGAGCGGGATTCATAGGTTCTAATCTTGTGGATGAATTGGTCAAGCTCGGACACCAAGTTTTGATAATCGATAATTTATCTACCGGCAAGAAGAAATTTATAAATCCCAAGGCAAAATTTTATAAAAAAGATATCCGCGACTATAAATCCATCGAGCCGTTATTTAAAGGTGTGGATTGTATTTTTCACTTGGCTGCTCAACCAAGAATTCAGCCTTCGATAGTTAATCCGGCCGAGTCATTTGCTAACAACGTTCTCGGAACTTTCAATGTTCTTCTTGCCGCCAGAGACAGCAAGGTCAAAAAATTTATTTATTCTGCTTCTTCATCGGCCTACGGCGACCAGAAATCAATGCCCCTCAAAGAGGAGATGATCCCAAACCCTAAGAATCCATATGCTCTATTTAAATACAATGGTGAGGAGATGTGTGGTCTGTTCCATAAATTATATGGCCTGCCGACGGTTTGTTTGAGATATTTTAATGTATATGGTGAGAGGCAATCCGACAAAGGAGCATATTGTACGGTAATCGGAATATTTTTGAGACAGAAGAAAGCTAATCATCCGCTGACGATTGTTGGTAATGGTAGCCAGAGGCGTGATTTTACCTATGTTGGTGATATCGTAAGGGCTAATATTCTGGCCATGAAATCAAAAAAGGCCATTGGTCACCTGATCAATATAGGTTCGGGTCAAAACCACTCTGTTAATGAAGTAGCTAAGATGGTCGATCCAAAGCATGTTTTTATTCCACCTCGTCCCGGCGAGACTCAGGTTACTCTTGCCGATATTTCAAAAGCCAAACATATTCTCGGCTGGAAACCTAAGGTAACCCTCAACAGTTGGCTTAGTAAAACTATTCGATAGAATATTAGCCTCCCAATTTGAAATTGAAAAATTAAGCGAAAAGACTATACCCCAGGGAGGAAATTGCGCAGGCATTTTGGCTAGGTTTCCGCCAGCTGGCGGACAAAATGCCGAGCACTTAGGGTGCGGTCGGCCGCTGGAGCCGACCGATACGCGGTCCGAGTCGGGGGATAGTTTTTGAGCGCGACTATTTCCAGCCGGTGAGCCAAACGCGCAGCTCATAAGCTCTTGGCGATAGGCTGAGCCCGTAGCTTAATGGGGCGAAGTATGTAAAAGTCATTGTGCTTAGAGCAATCAAGGCTCCAATAACCCATTTGGAGCTTTTTCTTGTGATGACTTGTCCTGAGCTCTGTCGAAGGAGTGAAGTCGAATCATGTTTATCTAACAGATACATCAAAATAAGAACAGAAAAAATAAGAGCAGTGAAATAATGATAAAGGAACATCACCCGCTTTACTCCAATGAAAGGAAGCATATTCATAATATATCCTGATATTAAGAAAGTCGGGAGAAATTTAAGGCTATTTTTAAAACCGTAATATAGATAGCCAGCCAGTAAAAATAAAACTGCTAATGTCGTAGTCCACCAAATCATCGGATTACCCATAAGGTAAATTCGTGCGCTATTCTTAACCCAATAAAAAATTGGGCGAGACATCAATGGCCAAGTATACCAGGCGCTTCCATAGGGATGGCCAGCATTAAGTCCTTGGTTGGCTTTGTACATCTCGATGTTTAACTGTGAAAATTTTTGGAATAAATTAGCTTTGACTACTGGTTGATCCTTGGGTACTTGATTACCAATTAATGTTTTTCGAAAACCCATATTCATAAAGGCATCGCCGGGGCCAGATTTATTTAAAATTCCCAAGTGAATGGCGAAGAAAGCAAAATATATCGAAAAGGCGATTATGGGTAGAATTGCCAGCTTTAAAATATTTTTGTACTGTCTGTTTTTCAAAAAATTAAAAGTCTCAAAAATAAGAGGTAAAGCAAAGAAGCCAAGCCCCGTCCATTTTATTGAAGCAGCCAAGGCGGCAAAGGTTGTAAATAGAAGCATATGTTTACTGCCTTTGCCATTTCTGTATTTAAAATAGAATAATAGCGAGGCAAACCCGAATGATAGCAGGAAGGCATCCATTAATATATATATCGATTGAGTGAGGATGGCGTTATCAAGAACAATTAGAATTCCGGCCGTGAAGGCATAAAGTGGCGCTAGGCCCATCTCAAGGGCAAGGAGAAAAATAATAGAAGGCAATAAAGCTCCGACTAGAGACGGTAAAAAGCGAAGGATCATATATTGCGCATCGGGATACTGATTGCCGATATCGGTAAAAGCAAAACCCGGCTTGAAATCAAATAGCTTAGCAAATCCGGCTATCATTAATTTACCCAAGGGAGGGTGAATATCAAAAAAGTACTCATGGGTATAGTAGCCCGAGATAAATTTACCAAAATGAACTTCGTCAAAAACTGTTTGATTTGGGTGTCCGAAAAAGGCGAAGCGAGTTAGAAGGCCAAGAGCGAGGAGTATTAACAGATAATGCCTTTTATTCATATCTACTTATGATATACTATATTCATTAGATTAGAAATTACAGCAATCTCTAATATTTAAACCCTAATCTCTAAACAAGTTCAAAATCCAAATCTCAAAAACTTTTAAAACTTTTGAAATTTGAGATTGTTTAGAGATTAGAAATTAGGACTTAGAGATTTAATCATGTACGACTTAATAATAATTGGTGGTTCGGCGGCGGCAACAACAGCTGGAATATATGGCATTCGAAGAGGTTTGAATTTAAAAATAATAACTAAGGATTTTGGCGGGGAAGTTGCTACTTCAGGAGAAATAGGCAACTGGCCGGGAGATGGTATGATCGACGGTATTACTTTATCTGATAAATTCAAAAAACACCTTCAAGATTACAAGGTTGAGATTGAGGAAGGGATTTCAGTTGAAAAAATTACCAAGCAAGATGATGGAACTTTTTGTATTTCTACAAAAAAAGGAAGCGGTGTTGATATGGCAGGCGAGAAGCTACAGAATGGTAAAGAGGGTGTCCTAAAGTGCGACTATGTAGCCAAGGCGGTTATAGTTACTACCGGAGTTCATCCTCGTGAACTTGGAATTCCAGGCGAGAAGGAATTTAAGAATAAGGGTGTCAGCTATTGTTCAACCTGCGACATGCCATTATTTACTGGCAAAACCGTAACTGTTATTGGAGGCGGCAACTCGGCTCTTGAGTCGGCTCTTATGGGTGTTGATATCGCCAAAAAAGTCTATGTCATAAATAAGAACGCTACATTTAAGGGTGATGACATTCTTATTCAGAAACTTACCTCTCAGTCTAAGGACAAAGTCGAAATCTTTTATGAAACCAGTACTAAGGAATTTGTCGGCAATCAATTTATAACTGGTGCGAAATATACAGACAAAGAAGGAAAGGAATTTGAATTGAAAACCGATGGCATTATGGTTCATATCGGTATGGTTCCTAATTCCAACATTGTTCCGAATAATGTAGAGAAAAATCCGTTCGGAGAGATAAAGGTCAACACAAGATGCGAAACAAACATTCCCGGGTTATATGCCGCTGGTGATGTTTCAGACGTACCATTCAAGCAGATAGTAATCGCCGCCGGACAGGGATGTACGGCGACATTAAGTGCGGTTCAATATCTGAATTCGCTTACCAAATAAAATGATTTACATTGGCTCGGACCACAGAGGTTTTAAGTTGAAGGAAAAATTAAAAAACTTGCTGACCGAATGGGGGTACGAATACGAAGACATGGGACCTTTTGAATACAATAAGGACGATGACTATCCTAACTTTGGCGAAACGGTTGCTAGGAAGGTTGTTTTAGATAAAGAAAACCGTGGAATATTAATTTGTGGTTCGGGTGTGGGAATTGATGTGGCGGCGAACAAGATAGATGGAATTCGCGCCGGAACGATATCAGAGCCGGAGCAGGCTCGAGCCTCAATGCACGATGAAGATTTGAATGTCCTCTCATTATCAGCTGACTTTTTAAGTGAAGATAAGGCAGTCGAAATCGTTAAGGCATTTCTTGAAGCAAAATATGGCAAAGAAGAAAGATACGACCGCCGTCTGGAAGAAATAAAAAAAATTGAATCTAATAATTAGGTTTGTATTGAGGTTAAACCCCAATACAACTCATGGGGATTAAGAAATTAAAAAAGAAGCAAGAAATTGCCCAGCCTAATTTTGACCAGAATAATAAATTTTGATAATATTAAAAATATGATATCAAAGAGAATGACTTTAAATATAGAGACAAAGCGAGGCACATTTGAGGCAGTTTTTAGATGGGACAAAAAAGACAAAGCTTATATTGTAAGTGTTCCAAGTTTGTCTGGGGTTGTTACGTTTGGAAAGAATTTAAAGGACGCAAAAAGAATGGCAAAAGATGCTATTGAGCTATACTGCCAATGTCTTATCGATGAAGGCAACATTATTATTGATGATGAGAAAAGAGCCGTTGGTAAGATCCCGCCCTCTCGAATCATAGCTGTTAGATAATGAGTATTATTCCCGTTCTTAAGTCAAAAGAGTTGCTAAAAATCCTGCTGAAGGCAGGATTTAAAGTTATTCGTCAAAGCGGAAGCCACATAAGACTAGTACTCCCAGGAAATCCCACTCGTCAAACTACTATTCCTATCCACAATGCAGATATCCCAAAAAGCTTGTTAAGTGCTATATTAAAACAAGCTAAAATATCAGTAAAGGATTTATTAAAATTATTAAATAAATAACGAAAATATGACAAAAGTTTTTGTAACAAGGCCAATCCCCGAAGCAGGTATCGAAGCTCTTAAAGCCAAGGGCTACGAAGTCGTAGTTAATAAAAAAGCCGAAAATCGATCAGCTACTAAAGAGGAAATTATTGTTGCCCTTCGACAAGCTCAGGGTGAAGGGAAGCCCTTCAGTGCGATTTTATCAGTTCTTACTGACAAGATAGACGGTGAAGTGATGGATGTCGGTCTGCCCACTCTTAAAATAATTGCCAATTATGCAGTTGGTTTTGATAACCTTGATGTCGAAGGGGCAAAGAAGAGGAATATTATGCTTACTAACACACCGGGAGTGCTTACCAACACGGTCGCTGAACATACCTTCGCCCTGATGCTCTCCATTGCTCACAGGATAAGCGAGGCGGATAGATTCTCTCGAGCTGGTAAATATCATGCTTGGGGACCAAATCTTTTGTTAGGAACTGATCTTTCTGGTAAGACATTGGGAGTGGTTGGATTGGGGAGAATTGGCTCTCGAGTGGCCTATCATGCAGTTAAAGGTTTTGACATGAAAGTTATTTATACCGACCCAAAACCTCCGCCAGCCGGCGGATCCGAATTTGAAAAAGAATTTGGCGCTCAATATGTCGATAAACTAGACGATCTTCTGCCTCTTTGCGATTTTGTTTCTATTCATGTGCCACTTCTTGATTCTACACATCACCTTATAAATGAGACGCGCCTAAGGATAATGAAAAGATCGGCTTATTTAATCAACACTTCGCGGGGACCGATAATTGATGAAAAGGCGTTGGCCAAAGCATTACGAGAGAATGTTATCCGCGGGGCCGCGATTGATGTATTCGAATTTGAACCGGAGATAACCCCGGATCTAAAAAAACTCGATAATATTATAATAACTCCTCACATTGCATCAGCCACTGAAGAAACGCGCAACAAAATGGCTGAGATGGCAGTGGATAATATAATCAATGCGCTTGAAGGCAGAACGCCTCCTAATTTGGTTAAATAACCCATGCCAGAGATCATCCCCGCAATTCTTACCGACTCTTCATTAAAGTTCAAGGAATTAGTTCGCAAGCTGGAACCTTATACCGGTCGGATCCACGTCGATATAACAGATGGCCAGTTTGTTCCGAACAAAACCGTTACCGGTTACAATGAATTACGGGAGGTAGAAGCGGCTGTTAAGTTTGATATTCATTTGATGGTTGAAAAGCCGGAGGAACATTTAAAAGAATGGCTCCACACTCATGCTGATAGATTTATAATCCATGCTGAGTCAAAAGGCGATCTGATGGCAGTAATAGACGAGCTTCATAATAATCGGCGTAAGGTTGGATTGGCTTTAAATCCTGAAACATCAATTAAAACAATTGAACCATATCTACCCAGAACTTCCAGAAGCCTTGCTTCTGGACTCAGACACAGAAGCAAGGCTTCTGGAATTGATCTTGTTCAATTTATGACCGTTTATCCGGGATTTCAGGGAGGGAAATTTGTTAACGAAGTTGTTGATAAAATCGCGAGATTTCATAAGGAAAATCCTGATATAATTATTATGTCTGATGGAAGTACCACCCTTGAAACTGGACCTCAGTTGGTTCAAGCCGGAGTGTCGATTTTAGTGTCTGGAAGTTGTATTATAAAGAGTCAGAATTTTGAGAAAGCAATAAATGATTTAAAAAGCGCAGTAGCGCAGTAGCGCAGTAGCTTAAACTACCTACTACTTACTACCTACTACTTACTTCTTTTTGTACGATATAATTTCTATAGGATCTGCTACTAGAGATGTTTTTTTTAGCGTTGATGAGCTGAAGAAATTTAAGATTGATGAATTTCCCACCGGAGAAGCAATTTGTCTTGGTTCAGGCTCGAAGATAGAGATGGAAAAGATAGCTTTTGCTTCCGGAGGTGGTGGGACAAATGCGGCTGTTACTTTTGCCAGGCAAGGTTTAAAGACAGCCAATATTGGTGTCGTTGGTCAGGATTTTAATGGCGAAGAAATTTTGAGAGAACTTTCAGGCGAGGGGATAGATGTTCAGTATTTTCAGAAACATGACGATGATTTTACTGCTTACTCTGTGATTTTGGTTCATCCTGACGCGGAAAGAACCATCTTGTCTTATAAGGGCGAGGGCCAGCACTTTAAGTCCGAATTAATACCTTTTGATAAATTGAGCTCGAAGTGGTTTTTTCTTGATAGTTTGGGCGGAAATTATGATGTCCTTCAAGGATTAGTCAATCATGCCATAAAAAACAATATAAAGCTTGCCGCTAATCCTGGTGGAAAAGAATTGGCTCACGGTTTGGAAAAATTGAAGCCACTACTCAAAAATTTTTCGATTATTATTATGAACCAGGAAGAGGCAGCAGGACTTAGTGGCATTGATTATAAAGATGAGGTCCAAACTTTTAAATTTATGGACGAAGTTATCGGGGGAATTTTTGTTATGACCAAAGGGCCTGGTGGGGTGGTGGTCTCGGATGGTAAGAATATATACAGTGCTGGAGTGCCTGATTCTCCGGTCGTTGAACGGACTGGGGCTGGGGATGCTTTCAGTTCTGGTTTCGTGGTAGAATATATTAGATCAGGTGATATCACTAAAGCAATACAGTTTGGAACGGCCAATGCTTCTTCGGTCGTGACTCAGTATGGAGCGAAAGCCGGGATTTTAAAAAAAGACGATTGGGGGCCGTGGCCGTTGATCGCAGTCAAAAAATCCTAAATACCAAATCCTAATTTCTAAACAATATCAAATGACCAAAATCCAAATATCAAAACAGTTCAGAACATTTGAATTTAGAATTTTGAATTTGTTTAGGATTTAGATATTAGAATTTAGAAATTTATGGATAAGTCTTATCAAAAATTAGCACGCATCTTAAGAATTTCCGCTGGAGATCTTTTGAATTTGGACCAGAAAATGGCAGCGATTACTGGTCAGAAAAACGTAATCGAGGCAATTTCAGCAGAGAACGATATGCTGGTTAAAAAAAGTTTAGCCGAATTGGGTTTACCTGAGGACGTAGTGGCCGATGAAATTTACGAAGCTTTGATAGGTAAGTTAACTCATGTCGATAAACATCTTTTCGAACTGATTGATAAGCCCGATTTAGCTAATATGTCGAAAGTGTGTGGGAAGATGTGCGAAGTTGCATTTCAAACCTTTACTCCGCCGAAGGGTTTGTTTATGAAAAAAGAAAAGGCCATTGAACTTCTTAGTAAATATAAGCCGGACAATTTACTGGATCATTTTAAGTGTTCTTCTGTCGATGAATTAGTCGAGAAAGAGGGTTTTGCCTCGGTGGTAAGTGCTCTTCGTTTTGCCCAAAGCGAGGAATGGATGCACAAATTTTTCGATGAAGCCTATACTAGTTTAAAGCCCAGCGATTTTGAGGAAAGAGATGTAGAGTTGATTGTCTTAGATCACAAATGGCTTGAGGTAGCCGAGAAGTTTTTGAAGAAGAAATATCATAATGTCAGCCACCTTAAAGAATTTGGAGTTATTTTTGTTACACCTATTGTCATTGATTCTCCCGGTGAAACTTCGAGAATGTTTACTTTGATACTCCATTACTTACATGAAGTTCCTTTCTATGCCGATTTATTTAGGCGGTTTATGGGTGATCCAGATTTTAACGCGAAATTCAGGTCATTATTGCGAGGTGATGTTCCGTCCGGTTCCATTATGGATGGCGGTAAGGTTGTTTGGCGAATCGTCCAGAGATATTTAGCCAAGGATAACGAGAATGATCCACGATTGTTTGAACCCCATGTTAACCCCGAAGCTGAACACTGGTTTAGGGCAGAAAGTGATTTTAGTCGGCTGGCCAGAATGATGAAAAGAGACGATGGAGAGCTTGGCTTGAATTGCTGGACAGGGCTTGATTTTGTAGGGGGTGAGTTCAAGGATAGGAACGGAGAAGATCATATTGTCAGTTTTAATTTCATTGACTTAGCCATGTCTCTTGTCAAAAAGGGATACATTAAATACTTATATCATCATCAGGAAGCTCTCTGGAATAAAATTTTTTGTGAGTATATGGGTCGGGAAACGATGAATCGCCTGATCGAAGAAAATATTATTAAAGGATTCATCGAGTTATAAATTAAAATTTACTTCCTATTTTCTCAACCGACTCGCCGCATTAATAAACACTACGATTTTTACTCAAAATTCAGACACAAAATTGGGTACCCTGTCTAAAACTCCGACCCAATTCTTTGTCTTCTGAATTTTTTCATAAAAATCTTGTGTTTGTCCGTCAGTTGGCGGATGAAGCGGCTCAAAGGTTTCGAAAATAGGACGTAAATTTTAATTTATGATATCCCTTAAAGACTATTTAAAAGAAGCTCGTGATGGTCATTATGCCATTGGTCATTTTAATTTTTCTACGGAGGATGTTTTAAAGGGAATAGTTGAGGCAGCTCGGGATGCTGGAGCGCCAGCGGTGATGGTGGGGACATCAGAAGGCGAGGTTGAATTTGTTGGTATGTATGAAGCGGTGGCATCGGTTGGAGCCGTAAGAAAGCATTATGATTTTCCCGTATTTCTCAATGCTGACCATTTTAAAAGTTTTGATAAATGTCGAGAGGCAATAGATGCCGGATATGATTCGGTAATAATCGATGAGTCAAAAATGGCTTTTGCCGATAATATGGCGGCGACCAAGAAGGTTGTTGAGTACGCTAAGTCGATAGGAAAGGGTATTCTCGTTGAGGGTGAAATAGGATATCTTCGGGGCTCTTCAGAAGTTCAGAAAAAAATTGAGATAAGCTCGGCCGATTATACTAAGCCAGAAGAGGCCAGAGAATTTGTATCTAAGACCGGAGTCAATCAGCTGGCGGTTGTTTTTGGTAATATTCATGGGATTGTTACCGAGCAAGAGGAAAAACTTGATATAGAGCATTTTAAATCTATTGTAGCGACAGCTCCCGATGTTTATTATGTTTTGCATGGAGCATCAGGATTGAAGGATGTTGACGTTCAAGCGGCTATCAAAGCTGGCGTAACTAATGTTCATTTTAATACTGAACTTCGGGTGGCTTATACCGAAGGACTTCATAAAGCTCTTCACGACAAACCCGGCGAAACCACGCCCTACAAGTATCTCAAGGTCGGGGTGGATGAAATGAAAAAAGTAGTCTTTGCAAAAGTTAAAATGTTTATGGGTAAATAATTTTTGCTCTCGCCGACCGCCTTTTGGGACACGTTCGTCCCGCTCCTGCGGCGGGACTCACTATGTTCGTTGCCGGATTTTGTCAAGGAAAGACCTTTGACAAACCAAGCAATCCGGCAACTCTAATGTCCCAACAAGGCAATCGGCTACGCAAAAATTATTTTCTAGATATTTTTTTGTTGAGGAGCAAGGGCGATTGAAGAATGAAGATTATGAAATACTGAGACTAGTAAGTCGAATGTATGAAATACTGCGACCAAATGAGAATGAGGAAGTACTGAGAACAGAAGTTCGAATGTGAGCCTAGTAAGTCGAACCGTGCAAAATTTGGGACGGTGTGGTATAGTATCGGGCAGTAACTTGATATTTAGAAAGGATGTCTGATGCCTCTTCCATCGTCATTAATTTTCTGTATTGTTACACTCATTTTAGGATTAAATATACTAGATAACTGGTATGCTAAGCGAAATAAGCTTGCACTCTTTTGGTTAGTGGTTCTAATAGCGTTGTATATTGTTCTTTATTCATATACTTGGAGTTAGCCGAGACTGATTTTTCGGCCTGCCTATGGCGGGTCTTTTCATTTTCTACAATTAACATTAACGAAAACAACATTAGGTAAATTCATCATATGATGAATTTACCTAATCTCGCTGATTGTGCTGTACTTTTTTTTGCGATCCTTGATTTGTTAAGATATTTTTGTTAGTATAACTAAGCTTATTATTTATGGCTACTCAACAGCATAAAATTGAATTAAATGCCGATAAGAGATCGATTTTAGGTAGTAAGGTTAAGGTATTAAGAAACTCTGGTTTTATACCGGCGGTTTTGTATGGAAAGGGTCAGGAGGCCTTGAGTCTTCAGGTTCCGGTCAAAGAGTTCCATAAAGTGCTTAAAGAAGCGGGGGAATCAACCTTAGTTTATGTTCATGTTGGCAAGGAAACCTATCCGACTATTATCCACGATGTGGCTAAGGATCCAGTTAAAGATGATATAATCCACGCCGATTTTTATAAGGTTAGTTTGATCGAAAAAATTAAGACCAAGGTGCCAGTTGTTTTCATTGGTGAATCACCGGCGGTTAAAGACTTGGCCGGTATCTTCGTCAGAAATGTTAACGAACTTGAAGTTGAGGCCCTACCTCAAAATTTGCCACACGAAATCTCAGTAGATATTTCATCTCTTAAGAATTTTGGCGATCAAGTGTTAGTTAAAGATCTTAATCTCGGATCGGATATTACAATAGAAGCTGGCGCCGATACCATTTTGGCTACCGTCCAAGAACCTAAATCTCAAGAGGAACTTGATGCTGAGCTGGCCGCGCCGACTGCCGATGTTGAGGATGTGAAGATAATCGAGAAAGAAAAGAAAGAGGAAGCAGCACCAGCCGAAGAAGCAACTTCAGAAAAAGCGACCGAGTAAGTCGCTTTTTTAATTTCCCCCGATCTCGCCCCGTTCATTTCTCATCCGGCGCGCTGTATCAACAAGTTGAGTATCGGGATATAGTATGTGTTGGTACTCCCCATTTGCTAAGTAATTTATTAGGGGACAGGTCTATTGTAAATCCGCATTTTGCGGATTTTTTTAATTTAAGATTCAATGATACAATTTAACTAAAGTTATGTTTAGGAAACGGTTTATATTTATCTTTCTTTTGCTGGTTATTACCGGTATTTTTGTGAGCGAATCTGCCTACGCCGATACTCTTGGTCAGGGAGTTAATTTTAATGTAAACTCTGAATTTGATAAGTACAAAAGGACTAGCTTGGGTGCAACTCTTCGCCATATAGGTGATCGATCTTACTTTTACGTTGAGGACAGCTACTGGGATGGGCTTAATTCTTTAGGTCAAAACACTCTTACGGCTAATATTAAAACTTTAGCCGATGCGTTTGATAATAATATCTATGTAAAAGAAACAGCGACTTGGGGTTCAGAACCTAACCCGGGAGTCGATGGTGATCCAAAGCTCACCGTTCTTTTAGAAGAGATGACCGTTAATCGGGGCGGATACTTTGAAACAGCTAATAGCTATCCAAAAGCAGAGGCTCGAGATTCCAATGAACGAGAGATGGTGTCTTTGAATGTAGAAGTTTTATTGTCTGACTCTTTTTTAGAAAAAGTATTTTTAGCTCATGAATTTCAGCATCTCATCTCATTTAATCAAAAGGAAAAAATTCTTAATTTATCAGAAGATGTTTGGTTAAATGAACTGCGTTCAGAATACTCAGTTTCTCTAGCCGGCTATAATTATCCCTACCAAGACTCTAATTTGGAACATCGGGTTCAAACTTTCTCTAGTAATCGGTCTGATAGTTTGACTGAATGGCCGAACAACAATTTAGATTACGCCACCGCGGCGTTATTTGCTGAATATTTAACAGAGCAGTTTGGGATCGATATTTTATCCGATACTCTAAAAAGTTCTCTTGTGGGGATATCATCATTGAATAAATATCTTACCGATAAGGGCTATAAAGAAAATTTTGGTGATGTTTTTATGAATTGGATCGGAGCGCTATACCTTAATAATCTTTCTAAAAACGAAAAACTTGGCTACAAAAGAATCGAATTACAAACAATCAAAGCTTTGCCTCAGCAGGAGGTGCGTCTATCTTCTGGATTACCCGAATATTCTGCGGTTCAATATATTAGAGATTGGCAACCTTTATGGCTTGCCTTTGACACAGGTGCTATTACTAATGATTCGACCAAAAGTGCCAAGATTGATGTCTCCGGCGAGGTGGGACAAATTTTCCTTGCTTCTTATCTTGCTTTTTACGACTCAGGAGAAGTTGATCTAGATAGAATAAATATTACTGGAGGGCAAGGAAGCGTTTATGTTATAAATTCCGATCGAAAATTAAATAAAATTGTTGTTCTGGGAACTAAATCAACAAAAACCTCTGGATTTGGAAAGAGTGAGACGGCCGGCTATCTTAATGTTAAGATTTCAATGGTAGATACAAAGAATGCCGAAGCTCACACGCTCAAAGACGGCGCACTCATCAAAAGACCGCGAGAAAAAGAGATATATGTTATCTGGGGGAAATATAAAAGATATCTTGATCCTGGAATCATTTCTCTCTATGGCCATTTAGATCCAGCCAATGCTATTGAATTAGAATCGGAGATGTTTGATTCCTACCAGACTTCCAATTATGTTAAATATATAAACGACGAGAAGGTTTATGCGGTTTGGCCTCCAGGCGAAGGTTCACCCGGAGGAACTTCCGGGGGAATCGCCTCCGATGAGGGCAGTAAACACTGGCTTAATATTACTCCCCAACAATGGGATGCTTCCAATCGCGACTGGAATGCCATATTTATAATTAATGATTTAGAGTTGAATTATTACAAAACAGGAGTTGATATAACTAGATAAATTGTCTATAATAATTGCTAATGAATCCCGTTAGAGATACCCCTGCCCGCCGGCAGGCAGGCTAGCGGGTTAATATAGAAAGTTATAAGTTAAGGTAATGCAGTGATTTCTGTCACCATATGGTGGTAGTAAGTGCTTGCACTATCTCTAACGGGATGAAAATCAATGTTTTATATAAAAATATTACCCCAGACGAACCTTTGAAGGTTTTTGTTGAGGACAGAATTGGGGGACTAGAGAAATTTATTGGCCAAGGACCGATTGAAGCAAGAGTTGAGATTGGCTTGCCGTCCAAGCACCACCGTTCCGGGCGGATATATTATGCCGAAGTAAATTTAAAAATTGGCGGCAAGCTTCTTCGCGCCACTTGCCAGCATGAGGATCTGCGCAATGCAATCGTTGATGTAAAAAACGAACTCCAGAAACAAATCAAAAAGTTTAAAGATAAGAAAAGAGATACTTCAAGAAAACCTCAAGTTTAGTAGTTTTTTCTATGGGTGTTTTTGGTTGTGAGTAAATATTTGATTTGGTATAATGTTATTATATGATCTCCGATATTATATTTAGCAAATCTAATGATAAGTCTCTAAAAATACTTTTTGTTGCTTCTGAAGCCGCCCCCTTTGTTAAGGTTGGTGGTTTGGGAGAAGTAATGCACTCTCTGCCAAAAGCATTGCGTAATTTAGGCCATGATGCTCGGGTTTTTGTCCCCAAATATGCCATGATAGATATTGAGAAGTTTCCCATGAAAAGTGAGATCGTAGATATTAAGCTTGAGAGTGGAGACAAAGATCCCAACGGCCTCTTGGTATCTAATGTTGTGAGATATGACGAAGCAGACGGTGCAACGACATATTTTTTGGAGAACATGGAGTATTACGAAAAGCGGGCTAATGTTTACGGTTATGGGGATGATGCAGTTCGTTGGGTGTTATTATCAAAAGGAGCTCTCGAATTTATAAAAAGATCAGAATGGAAGCCGGATGTTATTGTTGCTTCCGATTGGCAGACCGGATTTATTCCCAACTTGGTCCATACTGATTACAAAGATGATCTAATACTATCCCGGATACCAATTATTTTCTCTATCCACAATCTAAGGCATCAGGGCATGTTTGATCCTAAGTTTATTTCTGAAATGGATTTTGATGCCGGACAGGCTACCATTACTGATTTCTTTGATGTCAGAACTAACAAGCTAAGCGGTATGCGTCGGGGGATAATGTATGCCGATGTAATCAATACTGTTTCTCCAACTTATGCTCGTGAAATATTAACAGAAGAGTTTGGAGAGGGGTTAGACAAACTTCTCAACGAGCGTAAGAGCCAGTTGTTTGGAATATTAAACGGAATTAACACTGAGTCACTGAATCCAGAGACGGATAAAGATCTAGCCGTTAATTATTCAGCCAAGACTCTTGATAAACGCCTAGAGAACCAAGTAGCTCTCCAAAAGCAATTTGGTCTGCCGGCGACGAAGGGTGATGTTTTTGTTGTTGGGATGGTCGGGCGAATGGATGCCCAAAAAGGTTTTGATATTGTTATTCAAGTGCTGGGTTCTTTAATGGAAAATATAAATTTCCAGTTCGTAATAATTGGAGAGGGTGATCCTTACTATCGTCTTTATTTTGAAGAATTGAAGAATAAATATCCTGACCGTGTTGGAACTCATTTTTCTTTTGATGCCCGTTTCCCGAGAATGATTTTTGGTGGAGCCGACGTGGTTTTGATCCCGTCTAAGTTTGAACCATCCGGTTTGGTTCAGATGGAAGCCATGAGATACGGCTGTATCCCGATTGTTAGAAAAGTTGGAGGGCTAGCAGATTCAGTTCAGGATTTTGTTCCGGAAAGTAACGAGGGAACAGGTTTTGTTTTTGAGAAATATGATCCATTTTCTTTGACCATTGCCATTGTTCGGGCTTCTGAACTTTATCGCCAGAAAAAAGAATGGGAAAAACTGGTTAAAAGAGCAATGGCTCAGGATTCCTCATGGGAGAAATCAGCCCAAGAATACATCAAACTCTTTGAGATGGCACTCAGATTTCACAAAGAAAAACGCGAAAGCTAATAATCTCGCTCTCGCCCGCTCTCCGTTCATCATGGTTCCTCATCTTCATCGTCAGGTTCGGTATGGCAAGTATTGGTTAGCTAAAATAACAGGTACCCTCTCTTACCTCCTCGCGGCCGCTCTCGAGCTCGCTGCTCGGCGTTCGACCTATTATTTTAGAACCAATATCTTGCTAACCTCGCCTGACGACTTGACTCGTCAAATGATTCACAGAGAGCGGACGAGAGCGAGATTATTAAGAGCAGCTTAAAGGGCTCAGATGCTATAGGAGATTTGCCACTAACACCTTTTTAATCTTGGCTATATAGCAACTCATTTACAAAATAAAAAATTGTAGTATCTTATAATCACCCGTAGTTTATGGTCCCTTGAAAGAGGTAAAAATGAACAGATTTCCTATATACCTGATGTTTATAGTCTTTTTCGGTTTATCTTCTAGCGGATTTGCTCAAGAAACCACGCCAAAAGACAAAGAGCAAGAGAAGAAAGTAGTCGAATCAAATACTCAGAAAGATAATCGGATGCGTTTCGGCATTGGATTTAACCAAACACTCTTTTCGGCCTATGGACCTCCTGATGTTGGTGTAAGAGGTGTAACACCCTCAAGCTATTACACGAAGAAAAATAAAAAAGAAATAGAGTTAAGATTCATTACTAAATCTACCGGAGTTAATCCGTCAACGGGACTATCTTCCGGGGGTAATGCCTATCATGTTGTTTCTTGGCAGGAGTTTGATATTTCTGATAAAGAACATTTTCCATCAGAATCTGACCTTGCAAGTCTTTCAGCCGAAGACCGTAAAACATTAGCAGATAATTGGGTGGCTCACGGTAGGGGCATGGCTCTTAGATATTCATATCTAG
>Ga0209541_10001375_pt1 | contig 48535 bp, 46 predicted proteins | sample RifCSPlowO2_01_FD_184027 | JGI IMG/M metagenome (GOLD analysis project Ga0209541, IMG submission 184027) | Groundwater microbial communities from Rifle, Colorado - Rifle CSP2_plank lowO2_0.1 (SPAdes) (version 2) | ecosystem: Environmental > Aquatic > Deep subsurface > Groundwater | place...
CCAATCTTCTGCCTCGGGATCGATCTTTACCTTCGCGCGTGCGATGATCTTTCGCATATCGTCCGCAGTGAGTTCATTGAGCACAAAAACGCGGCATCGCGAGAGGAGCGCGGAGATCACTTCAAAGCTCGGATTTTCCGTCGTCGCCCCGATCAACGTGAGCCTTCCGCTCTCCACAAACGGCAAAAGGTAATCTTGCTGAGCTTTATTAAAACGATGGATCTCATCGAGAAAAAGTACTTTGGGATGGTTGCCCGTCTCTTCGTCAACGATCGCCTTGATATCTCCTTTTCCCGCAGAAACAGCGGAGAGTTCATAAAATTTTGCATTGAGACCCTTCGCATATATACGCGCGAGTGTTGTCTTCCCTACACCAGGTGGCCCCCACAGAAGGAAGGAGAAAAGGTGTCCTTTTTCCGTGGCAACACGCAAAGGCTTTCCCTTTCCGACAAGGTGTTCCTGCCCGACAAAGTCATCGAGCGTTTCCGGGCGTAGGCGTGATGCGAGAGGTTCGTTCATAAGACCATGCTACTACGTCTAGCGAGGAAAAAGAATACACGTCCTCGTGTGTTCTTTGGCCGAGCGCTGACAGAGCGTGAACGAGGAAATACTGAGACCAGCAGGCTGAATATACGACCTCCTTACCGCGGGCGAGCATGGGCAAGGATCCGTTTCTTTGCCGTCAAAAAGCAAAAGTATCAAATTGACAATTCACCTCAAACCGTCAATATGTACTCTAGAGAAAAAATTCCCGAAACAGAGGTGACTGATGTTCTCTAAAATCTGCGCTGCCCACCTAAAGATCCCCAGGTTGCTCAGAGTCATGGCGTGGGCTGCTATATTCCTTACGTCGATCGGGATAATCTTAAATGTTCTTGTAATACTAACCAACGGCGGGAAAATGCCCGTTGCGATGCAAAAAGTTGACATACTTTTCGTCATCGGTCCGGCACAACTCGGCGTAGACCATTTCGTGCTCGCGGAAGACTTTGACCACCGGCACCAAGCGCTTACTAAGCGGACGAGATTGCGCATTCTTGCGGACCGAATCCCCATTTCGTTTCACTCAATTCCTCCGGGCAAACTGCCGCGCTGGTGTCATTGGGCACTGAACCGCATGCAGATCACCGCGGGCGAAGACGGCATCGCCTCCATCGGCGACTTGCTTCTTTGGCTTGGATTGCTACTTACATTCCCAGCGCTTCCGCTCCTCTTTATGCACCTTGTCGGGAGAATCTATCAACGGTTCACCAAAGGCACCTGACACCTCGCTTCGCGGGGTGTTTTTTCTTGACGGTTACCGGGAAAAATTCGTTCCTTCTTCTTCTCTTTCTCTAATCTCTTCATCGTCATAACCAAAATAATGCGCGATCTCATGCCAAACAGTCTCTTTTACCACACAACGCACGACATCCTCGTTACCAGCCGCCTCGACAAGGATGGGAAGCTTGAATATCGTTATTTTGTCCGGGAGTACTAATCCACCGTAAGCTTCTCCGCGTTCGACAAGCGGCACCCCCTCGTACAACCCGAGAAGTGTTTCGTCTTTGGGAACGTTATTTTGTTTCAATTGCTCGAAAGTCGGACGGTCAGCAACGACCACCGCAACGTTTTTCAACTTTGCCAAAAAACGTGGCGGTATCGCCTCGATACCCTCCGAAACTAGCTGTTCAAATCGTTCATCAGTCATTTGTGTTTTGTGTCCGCACCTACAAGTCGAAAGCGTATTATTTTAAGCACGCTCTGTGGCGTCACCTTGTCTCCATAGTAACTCCGAAAGGTTTCGTACATTGCATCCATACTAGGGTACCGCTCGTGACCATCGAAATCGGTTGGAACAACATCACCGAGAGGTTTTTCAAGAACTGAAATAATCGATGCCCGGGCAAATTCTTTGCCGGATGCCTTGTTCACCATCCGAAGCTCATCACCAAGAGACAGTTCCTTGTCGTCAAAAAGCCGCCAGGTTGAATCTTTCTCCCCTCGCAATATCGCTTGCACCAATTGACCTTTAAATTTTAATGTCTTCACGGGAAGCCCATTCTACCAAAAACAGTCGTCTCCACAAGACTTCTCTGATAAAGTGTGAACATGGCTAAGGAAAAAAGACCGACAGAAAAATATGATGTCATCGTGATTGGTGGCGGGCCGGCGGGGATGATGGCTGGAGGAGCTACGGCCGCAAAAGGCGCCGAGGTACTTCTGCTTGAGAAAAACTCTGGTCTCGGAAAAAAACTCCTCATTACGGGCGGCGGACGATCGAATGTTACAAATGACGAACGTGATGTAAGAAAGTTTCTCGAGAAATTCAAAGAGAAAGGGAAATTCCTGTTTTCCGCATTCACCCAGTTCGGCGTCAGCGAAACACTTGATTTTTTTCATGCACACGAGATGCCGACGAGGCTCGAAGCAGAGGGGCGGGTTTTTCCAAAAACTGAAAAAGCGGGGTCCGTCCTGGAAGCACTTCGCCTCTTTATGAAGAAAGGCGGGGTTCACGTACGATGCGGGGCAGAAGTTTCTGGATTCCGCGTGGCAAATGGCGTTATCACCGGGGTCAAGTTGAAGAACGGTGAACTTTTTTCGGCGAAATCTTATATCCTCTCGACCGGCGGCACCTCACGCCCTGAGACAGGCTCAACCGGCGACGGCTTTCGTTGGCTCACGAGACTGGGACATACGGTAGAGAAATCCAACCCGGCACTCGTTCCTATTCGCACAAAAGAGGCATGGGCACACAAACTCGCGGGGCTTTCCTTCAAAGAGGCGCGAGTATCAATATTCCAAAACAACGCGCTTCAAGGATCTCGTGTCGGAAAGATCCTCTTCACTCATGTCGGATTAAGCGGCCCCTTGATTCTCAATATGAGTAAAGATATCGGCGAACTGCTCAAGTACGGCAACGTCGCGCTCAAGATTGATCTTTTTCCAAAACTTGACCATGGCGCGCTGGACCGTTCACTTCAGGCAACATTTCAGAAACTACAAAACAAAAAGCTGAAGAATGTACTCCCTGAGATCGTCCCACCCATGCTTGCACGACTTCTTTCCGGCCACCTCAATCTCGACGGAGACAAAGAGACCAACAAGGTGTCGCGCACGGAGCGTATCGTGCTGGTAAAGTTCCTGAAAGCACTCCTGCTCACCCCCACAGGTGTACTCGGCCTTGAGAAAGCGGTGGTAGTTTCGGGCGGTATCCCGCTCACTGAGATTGATGCTCGTACCATGCGCTCAACAAAGTACGATAATCTCTACCTCATTGGCGATATTCTCGACATAGACCGTCCTTCCGGCGGCTACAGTTTGCAGTTATGTTGGACGAGTGGCTGGATCGCAGGGACAGATGCAGGTGAAGCCTCTCGCACTCACGCTCGTTAGCGCTTAATCTGTGTTTTCAAGTAGTCAAAAATACTACCCCTAAAATCCCCCGTTTCAATTTGATACTCTGGTTTGTCGGGATTTACGACCGTGTCGATAAACTTCTCAACCTGAAGTTTTTTTATTTGCCAATAATCAGCAATTATTTTCTCAATATCAGTCGGAGTAAGGGTTGGACAGAGTTTATCCAAACTCACATGGTTAAAATTGGGAAATTCTTTAATATACATACTAATGTCCGGCTGGGACATTGCGTATTTGTATAATGCCATTTTCACACCATCATCGTTGAAGCTTCTTCCCAACAACTCGAGAAATTCTTTTTTTAATTCTTCGCTTACTTCTGAAGAGAAATTGAGGTTTTTTGTGCCCTTTTCATTCCAGAAATTTGATATTTTAAACTTGTTCTGTTCGGGCATGACGTTTGTATCTCTGTCCAGATAACCAGCTTCTTTCAACATTAAGTTTTCAATGGGAAAATGTGCAGTAGCAGGATTAACGTCGAGATGTTCTCTTCCTGACTCTCCAAGAATATCCTCCAATGCCGATTTTGTTTCTGCATTAAATCCCTTTGTCAGCAGAGTATAGAGCAGCCTACTCGTACGCCCATTTGCGTCATTATATGGGTGAACTTCATTCACGCTGGCAGATAAAAGAATGGCGATGTCTTCTATGCTTCGCTTTTCCAAATTCATCTTTTGCGCACCCTCAAACGCCTTGGTGAGCAATTCCAGCTTGTCTTCAAACTTCGGCGGAAAACTTTCTTCAGTAAAACCACTCAATCTCACATCCTTGCCATCGACTGCCCATTCTTCCTTTTCTTTTCCGCGCAAAATACCATTGATACCGTTTACTATTTCTACAAACTCCGTCGGACTTAAGCTTTCGATAAAAGATCGGGTGCTCTCTTCGTCGGCCAGTACTTCCTCGAGACGTCTTCCTCTGAGCGGCGCGACTTCAGAAGAAATGTCAAGAAAACGACGCATAAGTTTCGCCTGTCTTTCTCTGTCTTGATGTTCTTCTTCGAGTTCTTCCATACAAAAAAGTCTACCAAATTAAAACATTTCGGCAAAGCTCGGTGTAATGCTGAAAACTTGTGGTGAGTTTGTCGAACCATGTCTTTATCGTCCTGTTTTTTTAGTTGAAAAAACTAAAGACGGTGGCAAAACTTCGCGTGAACGCGTGACCGAGACAAACACCGGAGGGATATCAATAGCTCGGACGGCACAATGGCGACTCGTGGAGATAGAGAAGCGGACAAATATTGTCCCTAAACGAATCGGTGAAGGTCACATGCCCCTTCGGAAAGAATTCTCTCTCAATGACACGAGGGATGTGTGCCCTGAAACTTTTTTGCACCGCCGAGAAAAACTCCTTGTTCGGTATTCTATGCTCACGAAGAAAAAACTCTGCAAATGCCCCAAAAAGGTAATCGCCGATGAAGTGGTCAAAAATAAGACTGTGTTCAATGAGTCTGGGGTAGTCTTCTCCCCCGATGATGTGCTTTCGAAACGGAATTGAAAGGCCTTTTCCTTTTCGAATAACCGGATCAATCGGAATACTTTGAAAATCGCGTTGAACTATGCGCCGCGGAATAAACTGTTCGTCCAGTTCAAGAAGTGTGTTTTGCGCATGTGATTCAAAGAGAATACCTCCCTCAAGAAAGGCAAACGCCCAACACTTCATGAACGGATCGAGAATGTGCCGCATAAAGTACTTGAGCGGGTCCATGCCGACTGCACCCGCCAACTGGCTCAAGATGGGCGCATCATTCGGCGCGCGCTCATCCCGCGAGTAAAGAGCAAAAAACGGCACGAGAGTACCCGGTGACAGCCTGACGGGACGCGGAAGAAACTCACGCACAATGAAGCCGACACCTTTCCCTTTGTGCACGACACCAATGCTTTCGGGGAGGTACGCAAACTCCCTTGGACAACCGGGGAGCATGGCCAAACGCTCGCACTCACGCGAGATCTGTACACTATGGGAAACCGAGGATGCCGTGAGTCGGCGGATAAAACGTGATATGCGTTTATTTAAATGGAGTTTCACCATGAACTGCTCTCGGCTATCGAGCAGCATGACTGTCCGAGTAGAAGAGGTCGGTGTAGCTCTTTCCTCGCGGGACAGAGAAGAAAAGCCAGGACAACCCGCAAACTCATCGAGGGCGTTGGGGTGGCAGAAAAATGACACTTCTTTACCACAAAAAATTAACTCGCGAATTGCCCGGTCTGGACGAGCATTGTGTACGACCACCTCTTTCCGGGGCAGCATAAAAACGGGGAGCGGAAAGTCCGCATCCCCCTCTCGTGGGTGGTAACACTTTTCCACCTCTGAGTACTGCGCCGTCGCAGAATATTTTGGCATATTTACCCACCGCTCAAGATGGAGAAACTGTCTGTTGATATCATGAAGTTTCATACAATGTTTTCGCAAGCTTCTCAATGGCCTCCGCACTGATCGGCCCGGTGTTATCGAACACCACCGATACAGTCTTTGCTCTTTGGGATACGACATCGTGGTGGAGCCGATAAAGAACTTCGGTTTGTGCCATTTCTTCTTCCACGCAGAGACGATCGACCTTTCGCTTTTTGATTGCTCGGTCCTTTTCCCTGCGTTCGAAGACCGCGTCGGCAGATGCAGTGACCAAAACCAGATAAACACATTCCGGCCTCACCTTCTCGATCAGCGTTGCCAACTTGGGGAGTGCGAGCTCCAGAACATATCCGCTCGGAGTCCACACCGCATAGTGCCAGTTGCATACGACCAGGGGGTGAAGGCGACATTCCCTCTCGATGAGTTTTGCGGCAAGCACCTCGGCTTCATCAGGAGTTTTGTCTTTTTTTTGGTACACATGCTCCCAAAACAGTTCTCCTGGGTCGACAGTGTACAGCCGCCCACTCGACGTAGCTATGACCCTTTCGAGCACGGTCGTTTTCCCGACACCATGCACACCGCCGAAAAATACAAGCTTCATCTCGTTCTCCTTGAACTTACAATGAACTCTCCTCCACGAACGATATCGTGCCTGGAATAACTTACAATGGATTTTGACGAACTTTTCGACAAAATTTACCAACTATGCTAGTATCTCCTTATGCAACCGACAGAGATACTCAAGAATATCGGTCTTTCCGAGAAGGGTGCACAAGTCTATCTTGCTTCACTTGAACTTGGCGAAGGAACGGTGCAAACGATCGCCCTACGCGCCGGACTTAGAAGAACGACAGTCTACTACATACTTGAAGAACTCATCGCCTTTGGAGCGCTCATCGAAACAAAGCGGGGCAAAAAAGCAGCATACCTCCCCGCAGAACCGTCGCATCTCCTGCGGCGCGCCAAAGAGCATTTGCACGACTTTGAATCCGCACTTGATATGTTTGAAGAACGAAAACACGCGATCTACCCGAAACCGCAAGTCCTTTTCCTTTATGGACCGGCGGGATTCAAGGAGGTCTGGGACATGATCTTTTCTTCAGGAGAAAAAGAATTTCGGATCATCACTCCGGGGCAGAACTTCCTCGGCTTTGTAAAAGAAAAATATATTCTTGAGGAGATCGTCCGCACGAAAAAGAAGCTCAAGATCATGAGCAAGCAACTAATTAGCGACACCCCCTACGCACGAAGGATCGTTGCCAAAGACCAAAGCGAAGGTCGGAAATCGAAATTTCTGCCGGCGGGGCATCCGGTGCTTTTTACCGAGATTATCACCGAAGACTTCGTCGCCTTTATCTCCTCACGCTTTGACAACATGATCTTCGTCGTACAAAATGACGCCTTCGCCAAAACGCGGCACACCATCTTCGAAGTGCTCTGGGGCAAACTTCCGGAACCGAAGTGAGACGAGAATAATCTCAAAAACGAGTAGGGGGACTTAAAACTCTGCGCGAGAAAGTGATTGTTGCGCAAGTCGAACTAAAACGAAAACGGCAAGGAAAGAAAGGGTGACAAAGAGCGCAAGTGGGACAAAACTTCCACCCCTCCATAGAAGCCCAAGCGCGTATGCACCGAACGCGCCGTAGCCAAGTGCCCCAAAAATGAACCCGAGGCCGGGCAGCGTCGTCGAGAGTACTTCGGGGTCATCGCTTTCAAAATTTGGGAATATTGCACCGAGTGAGAGACCATATGTCGTAAGTACGAAGGTTGCAAGCACGATGACGAGCACAAACAGGAAGGCAAGGAAAGAAGAAAACCCGGCGACAAAGACACTGAGGAGCGCAAAGGCAACTGTGAGCGCCGAGAACAATAGCGTAAAGAAACGGAGTTTGGAAATAAAAACAACACCAAGTGAGACGGGAGCGCTTCCGACGATCCACGAGGTCTTCCGTTCAGAAGAGAACGACGGGAAGGCAAAGCGTAGAACGAACATGCTCACGAAATAGATGATCACTGCAAACTGAAACGTCCCGACAAACGACGGGATCATATCCCCCGACACACGCTCGGTGCCAAGCCCATGTGAAAGGATCCTGCTCGCCCCCAACTGCAAGAACCAAATGAGGAGTATGAACCCGAGCCAGAGGAGCCCGCGCGAGTTACGCATGAACGCGATGGTCTCTTTGCCGACGATCGCGCCACTACTTCCTCTCGAGCAGCGAAGGAGGAACGAACCGAGCCTTGAAACGGAAAAGGCTCTGCCCACTATCGGAGCAGCGTGCTCCTGAAAAAGCTCCCAGAGTATCAAATGGTGCTTGCCCAAGAGATAAAGGGCAAGTGCTCCGGAGAGCACCACGGGGACAAAATACAACGGGTAGGAAAACGCTGTTCCAAGATCGCCCGTTCGTGACAAATAAATCGTCATCGCAGAAAAATGCGTCGGGAGGACACTGAATTGCTCAAGGAAGGGCGAAAGATCCGGTGTTGCAACATCCAACACGCGCGCCTGAAAAAACTTTACCAGATCTACCGTTGTCACCCTGCCCCAGACAAGGAAAAGTTGAAGAAGGAAAGAAAGCGCGACGACCTCGGTGAAATTTCTGAATGTAAGAAAACGTGCGCTTCGCCTCCCGAGGAAATAGAGTACCCATGCGATAATGAAAAGCGTCGCCATCGCCCACATGACTCCGAGCGCGATCACGAGTACAACCGAAATGATCGAGAGGATGAATCCCGCAAGCGGAAGGCCGTAGACGTTCCCGATCGCAAACAATGCCGGCAGAATGATCGCAAGGAGCGGCCAGAGCGAAGAAAGGAACATGCGGAGAAAGACAAGCACGGGCTTCCACTGATAGCGCGGTGACGCCAAGAGGGGCGGGCTGTCACCACCCTGGAACAGCGCGAACATCCCGCTAATAAGCGCGCTCGCAACGACGAGAATGAATGAAACGAGGAGAAAAAGTTCTACGATGTAAAGAAATAGTGCGTCACCGAAAAACAAATCCTTCCCAATATACTGAAATCCTGCGCGGAACCCGAAATACACTACGGTGACGAGAAAGGCAAACACGACAAAAAACCCGAACACGGTGATAATCTTTGCCGCACGATTTTTGACGAAGAATCGCTTGAAACTTCTTGCTGCGTATTGGAAAAGCAGAAAAAACATGGCTTAGGCGTGTGTCAACACGGCATAGATTTCCTCGAGGGTCGCCGTGCTTCCCGCGTTCGCCTTTTTGCGCAATTCGGAAAGCGTGCCCGTTGAAAGCAGTTTTCCCTCTTTGAGCACTCCGATCCTTGTCGCGATATCCTCGGCGACAGAAAGCGTGTGCGTGACCAGAAGTACTGCTCCGCCTTGTTTTGCAAACTGCGTGAACTGTGTTTTCGCGATTGCTGCACTTTCGGGGTCGAGCCCGACAATCGGCTCGTCAATGAGGAGGAGCTTCGGCTCGTGCAACAGTGCGGCAAGAATGGTGAACTTCTGCTTATTTCCTCGCGAGTAGTTCTCGAAATATTCTTTCTCGAGACCTTGGAGCGAGAAAACAGGAAGGAGCTCGGCAACCTTTTTGGTGCGAAGAGATTCGGAGAGACCGTAAAGGGCACCGACAAAGTGGAGGAACTCCTCCCCCGTCATTCCGCCCCAAACCACAGGCTCGTCGGGAATATACCCGATGACCGATTTCGTCTCAAGTGGTTTCGCGACAACATCATTCCCGCCGACCGTGACCACACCCGCGTCCGGATGAAGCAAGCCTGCAATAGTTTTCACGATCGTGGTCTTCCCCGAACTATTTGGGCCGATCAACGAGAAGATCTCGCCGGGTTTGATCTGAAGCGAAACGTCATCGACCGCAACTTTTTCGTCGAACTTTTTTGTGAGGTCAGATATATTGAGCATATCTCCATTGTAACATTTTACCGATACCAGAATCTAGCCCGCGCCTTTCGGGTTACTCAGTCACGTGAAGCGTTCCCCACTGACCCCCGGCGCGATGGCCCGGTATCGAACAGTAGTACACGAAGTCGCCAGCCTTATTGGCCGCAAACTCTACGACGACCACTTCGTTAAGCGGGAGATCTTTTGCGACGCCCAACTCGTCGATATTGAAATTGTGCATACCCTTCGTATTCGTGACCGAGACACGTACCGTGTCGCCCTTTTTGACCGTCATTTCCTTAAGCGAAAACCACTTCCCTTTTTCATCGTAATAGGCCGTCATGGTGAATTCCTTTACCACAGCTACAATAGCTGGGTTGCCTCCAACGACCATTTCGGGCACATTACCCCCTGGCACTGACATTGTCGATTTGACGGGGGTGGGAATAGCGTCATCCAACGTCGTCGGCTTTGTCTCAAATGCATATCTCCCATAGACCCAGATCCCGGCCACGAGAATGATAAGCGCCACGAGCACGAACATCAATGTGTTTCTTTGCATACGATTTCACAAAATCGCGTCGCGCAACTGTTCATTAAAGCGCAACGTATTCTGCCTTTAATTTAGTTTTTTAATATAACATCCAGTATATCAGTCTGACAAAAAAATAAAACCGTTACGTGCGATGGTGGCCTTTCACTTTCCCCTCCTTCTCGTGGCATAATGAGGGAAACGCCGCGCCTTAGTCGACGGTTGCGCGGCGTGATTTCGTGGAATCAACTTATTATGCGCTACCGTTTCTATACAACATCGGAAAAGGCCTGGGGAGGCATGCTCGCAGCGATCGACTCCGCACGGGAAAGCATCTATCTCGAAATGTATATCTTCGAGCATGACAGTGTGGGAGATGACTTTCTCGCCCTGCTTGAACGAAAGGCCAGAGAGGGGGTGCGGGTCATTGTCATTCTTGATGCATTCGGGAGCTTTGGGATAACAACGGCACTGCTTGACCGACTGCGGGCGGCGGGAGCAGAGGTGTTGTTGTTCAGTTATTGGTTTCGGCGCACCCACCGTAAGATCCTTATTGTGGACGAGTCCGTGGCGTTTATTGGTGGTGTAAATATTGCAAAGTACTCTGCACACTGGAGGGACCTCCAAATGCGCATCGCGGGAAAAAGGATCGTCCGTCATGTACTCCGTTCGTTCACACACGTCTATCATGAATGCGGAGGGAAAGACCCTGCGCTCAGCGACATCAAGCCGTTCCCTCTTCTCCAAAAGACCCGGCTGTGGTTCATCGAGCACGGAATCGGAAAAAAGCGCCATGAACTACGTACACATTACGAGGCACACATCGATGGTGCACTTCACACTATTATATTGGTGACACCGTACTTGATCCCGCCACGATGGCTTGCCGCCTGCCTTTATCGAGCGATTGGTCGAGGAGTTCGCATCGAGGTCATTGTGCCAAAACAGAGTCTTCCTCGTTTCATCGACCGTATCAATTACTATTACGTGAGCCTTTTTGGAAAATTGGGCGCAACATGTTTTCTCTCCGACGAGATGAATCATGCGAAGATCATGCTCATTGACGGTCGGTTGGGCACTGTCGGCTCGCAAAACCTCGACACACTTTCTTTTGACTGGAACGTAGAGGCGGGCGTCTTTTTTGATAACCCCAAGATGATACAAAGTCTTCGCTTCATTCTCGAAAAGTGGAAACGTGACGCGACACCGTTCACACCTGCCACACATCCTCCACGATGGTATGACTTCTTCATCGCATTTCTCCTCCGCCTCTTTCAGCCTGTGCCATAGTCGGAAAATATAAAAAAACGCCCCGCGATGCGGGACGGAGAGTGAAACAAGGTGAGTCGGGCGACCACGAGCTCCGTTAGTCGTCGAGATGCTTCGCGATGACCATTTGCTGGATATTGTTCGCACCTTCATACACACGCGTCGGTGCAATATCCATCAAGCGCGGGAGCCACGGGGATTCACGAGTGAACGCCATGCCACCGAAATAGGTTGAGAGGTTCGACGCGACCGTCCATGCCGTCTCTGTTGCGATCAACTTTGCGCACGATGCAACTCTGGTAACACTTTCACCGGCATCGCGCCGCTCTGAAGCTTCGATGATAAGCGCCCACGCGGCCGCGAGTTGGGCGTATCCGCTTGCAAAATCGAATTGCACTTTCTGGTTTTCCCAAATGGGTTTCCCAAACTGCCTGCGAATGTGGACATATTCGTACGCATCGTCGAAGACACGCGTAGCCATGCCGACAGCTTGTGCGGCGATATTGATGCGCCCGCCGTCGAGCGTCTGCATGGCGATCTTGAATCCCTCTCCCTCCTTGCCCAGAAGTGCAAACTCGGGGAGAGTCGCATCGACACAGTTCACCTCGCAGAAGTCCGAACTTCTGATTACATGTTTCGGAAGATACCGGACAGAAACACCGGGATGGACAAGTCCGGGCTCCGCCGTTTCGATGACGAACGCGGAGATATCTTTCTTTCCCGTGCGCGCAAAGATGACGGCAACCGACGCGTGGAGCGGATTCGTAATGAACGTTTTCGAACCGTTCAAGAGCCACGACCCGGGCTTTCCTTTTTGGTGTACCGCCCGCGTAGTCATCGATTTCGCATCAGACCCCGCATTCGGCTCGGTGAGCGCATAACACCCGAGAATCTCGCCGGACGCAAGCCGCGGCAGGATACGCTTTTTCTGCTCTTCCGTCCCCGCGTAGAGGATCGGAAATGCCGCAAGCGAGCTGTTCGCAGTCCAGATTAGGTGAAGCGACGGCCAGAAATATGCAAGCTCGCGCGCAACGAATGATGCCGCGACGGTGCCCATCCCTGATCCGCCATATTCCTCGGGAACCGTGAGACCGAACAACCCCATTTCGCCAAGCTCCTTCACGAGGACGTCCGGAAACTTCCCCTCTTCCTCGTGCGTCGCCCGGGTCGGATCAATCTTCTCTTTCCCGAATCGGCGAAGGTTGTCGACCACGGCCAAAAGTGTTTCATCTTTCGGTTCTTGCCAGCGCATTGATGCCTCCTGTTTGCCACTGAAAAAATACAGTCCGCATTTGTTCTATCATGAGACATGAAGAAGCTCAAGCAGAGAGACGCCCCGCTTTAATCGACGCTTGCGGTGCGTGATCTCGTGAGATCAAAAAACCGCCTCGCGGTGTCTATCTTTCAATAGACAGGCGGGGCAGTCGTTTCCTGCTCTGAAACAAAGTAGTTGGTCAATCCCTCGGAACCCAGCTCACGTCGAGAATGGTGTAGGTGGGCTTCTTTGTACGAAACACCGGCTTGACCGGCATTCCGACATACGGCTCACCAGGAGCGAACTCCGAGAGATAGCTCATGAACTTCGTGCACACTTCGGGGATCACCACAGAGATCAAAGGACACGGCGTCGTCAACATAAATCCGGCCCCGGGAAAATTGGTCATTGAGTGCGTATATACTTTCACGTCACTCGTATCAATCACTATCCAATACATTCTCTTCCAACAATCCGGGCAATACACTCGTGGGGGCAACCAGATCCCCGTATGTCGACACTCGGAATTCGAACAGCGAGTTCCCATGAGCGCGCCCTCAGTTAGCGCGCGGAAAAAAGTGGAGAGACGACCATAACTATGATAGTGCGTGATCTCACGCGGATTCTCACGCACGATAAGATTCTCAGAAACAAACTGGCCGAAAAGTTTCTCAACGAGTACGGCCCTTTGCCCCGGAAGCAATGTAACCTTCTGTCGTGACTTCTTCGTCGTCATGATCTCACCTCCGCTCAAGAATGCTGCAGGTGACATGAGAACCCGTACCGGCATGACTGATTGCCATTCCGCGTCTTGCATTGGGAACTTGCAAACTCACCCAATCGGCAGGTTTTATTTTTTCGAAACGCCGCCAGAGATTCTCGTCACCGTGGATCTTATCCCACTCTCCACGAAGCTGCCAGAAGAGTTCCGCTAACTGGAAAAGTCCGGTCGCACCAACCGCATGCATCGACCCAAGCAATCCACCTGAGAGGTTCGTCGGAAGTCGTCCGCCTAGATACGCATCGCCGCTTTCGACAAATTCAGCACCATGCCCGTAAGGACGAAAACCAACATCCTCGTACGTCTGTATGTCGGACACCGTGAACGCATCGTGCGTTTCGGCGACATCAAGCTCTTCAACCGGATCAGTGATGCCGGCCATGAGGTATGCCTGACGTGCAGCGAATCGTGCCGCAAGAAAACTCGTGAACCCGGGCCATTCGCCTTTTCGATCTTTGTAGGTTTCTTCCGTTTCATTCGGAAGAAGGAGAATCGGCATATCACGCCGGTCGGCGGTGCGCAGCGTGTGCGAACCTGCTCCCATTCCGATCACCTCAACGGGATGATCGCTCAGACGATATGCGGTTTCTTCGTCGCAAAATATAAGCGCAACGGCGCCAACGCTCATCACACAACACTCGAGAAATGTGAGCGGGTCCGATACGACTTTTGCGTTCAGAATCTCCTCGATCGTATAATCGCCGGGCAATTGGGAGAACGGCGAGAATCGCGCATAATGATGATTCTTCTGGGCGATCTTCGCGAGTGTTTCCCTATTGGGATGATTCTCAAAAAGATACCTACACATCATCAGCGCGTAGTACGTGGTATACGACCACCCCAGATTCGCCTCGAAGTCCTTGCAGGCAGCAGAAGCAATGTATGCATTTCCCTGCCGCGTGTTCACCTCGTCCATGCGCTCCCAACCAATGACCGGAACACACGAGGCATATCCTGACGCGATCGCCATAATAGCGATCTGCGCGCCGGTTCCGCCTGTCGCACCGCCGGTCTTTACACCGACATTCCCGATGGGATCAAGTCCAAGGCCGTCCACGATCTTCGGCTCTGCAAGTAGCTGGTCGCCAAAATGGTCAGCGAAGTGTGGCAATACGACATAATTCACTTTTTTTTGAAAATCGCGGGGTGAGATACCCAAACCTTGAACGGCCATTTTCATGGCCTCAAGACAAAGTTCTACAGATTGCTTCGCGGGGTAGAATTTCCGAAAATCAGTCATTCCCGCCCCGACAAGAAAAACTTTACGGGAAAGCTTCGGAACGCGGAGATTTCCCGCGCTGAGTTCGATCATATACTGCCCTTTCTAGGTTACGGAGAACGTTCCTTCCACAAACTACCCCACTTCCGCTCCTCGGTCAACCCGGTAGTAAGTCCGATAAGCATCGGCCTACCACGATTCTGGGGAAGAGGCGTCGCGTCTTAATTGACGATTACGCGACGTGGTGTCGGGATGAAGCGCCTCGCCTCAACGGACGGTTGCGAGGCGTGATCTCGAGAGATCAAAAAATCCGATGCTAAAGCATCGGATCCGTGTTTCACACTCGCTCGATCATTACTGCGACCGCTTCACCGCCGCCGTTACAGGCGACAGCGATGCCGGTTTTCTCTCCGAGTGCGCGCAGTTGATGTGCAAGTGCACCGACAATACGCGTCCCGCTCGCGCCCAACGGATGTCCGATGGCAATCGCACCGCCCCAGACATTCACTTTTTCATGCGGAAGAGAGAACTCCTTCATCGCGTAAAGCGGAACGACAGCAAACGCTTCGTTGATCTCGAAAAGGTCGATGTTGGAAATAGTACGCCTGGTTTTTTCGAGAAGGAGCTTGATAGCTCCGACAGGAGCGGTCGTGTACCAAGAAAAATGTCCGGAAAAAACCGCGAAGTCACAGATGCGCGCAATGGGCGTGAGTGAGAGCTCTTTCGCCTCCTTCCCGCTCGAAATGAGGAGCGCCGACGCACCGTCCGCGATCTGAGATGATGTACCGGCGGTGACGGTACCGGTCTCAGAAAATACCGGGCGCAACTTTCTTACCGCCGATAAGTTCGGGAGACGAAGCACCTCGTCATCGAGGAGCGCGGGCACACCGGGAGGAGACATCTCGAATAACTGCAGCGCAGAGAAGCCCTTCCGTCTGGCGTCATGCGCGCGAGCAACACTCACGTGCGAAAAAAGGTCCTGTTCTTCACGACTGATGGAGTGCACATACGCACAGAGATCGGCCAGGTCCCCCATATGCTGACGTTTCACCTCGGAGAGGAGCGGGTCAGTAAGACCGTCATAGAGCATGCTATCATACAGGACGTCAGGGTCGCCGTGACTTGGTGAAACAAGCACGTCGACAGTCCTGTTTCCCAACGCTTTTTGCTTACGCCGCATGAAATATGGCGATCTTGACATGTTCTCCATGCCGCCAGCAATCATCAGCTCCGTTTCACCAAGTTGGATCGCCCGAGTAGCGTTCCGGAGCGCAGCAAGTGACGATGCGCAGACTTTGTTCACCGTCTCCGCAGGACAAGTCAGGGGCAATCCGCCTTGCAACACCGCCTGACGCGCGGGGTTTTGCCCTTCTCCGGCAGTGAATACTTCTCCCATGAACACCCCGCCGACTGCTGCAGGTGGCACTTTGTTTCTCTCGAGCAGTTTCTTGATGACGCTCGCACCAAGTTTTGCCGAAGGAATATCTTTCAGAGATCCGAAAAATCCGCCGTGTGGTGTCCGCACGGCATCACAAATGTACACGCTTCTCGTTTTCATCATTTGTTACTCCCGCTCAAAGAAAACTCTCACCCGATCCTAGCTCGTGTGGGAGAAAGAGTAAAGGTCAATGGGACAAAGCCGTAAGGCTTTTGCACAAACACTCCGCAGTCCGACGTGGCATTCGTCTAGGCACAAGCGTGTAGCGCTCACGTAGCAACTCAAACCTGGGTTTCTTCCGTCCGTGCGGGAGCACAACATCTTTTGCGTTGCCGAGCAATTGTGGAAAGACCATAAGAAAAGAACCTTGCTCCTTTAGTCTGCCCCCCACAGTGGTATTTCTTGCTTCCATGTGTACAGTATACTCTTGGGGCATGAAGATCCCGTGAGCGTCCCGGGGAACACACTTTCTCGTGCTAACTCTTTCTTAGCGCGCAAAACACATACCCATTTAAGAGAAACAAGAGGCCGAGGACAAATGAAAGCGCGGAAAATGCATACGTTAACATGCCAAGCTGTAGTGCGGTCATAAGCGCCACCGCATTGAACCACGTACTTCGCTTTTCGTTTGGGGCCATCACGGGAGCCCCCTTCTCGTCGAGGACCGGGTTTCCTGCGGCATCGAGCTTGGGGAGCGTCCGTGGCATTTGTGCAAATCGTTTTCCTTCAGTACTCGTAAGCGTATGCAGGAGGATCACATCGGCTTGAGACTTGAGCGTGAGCGGCCCACGAACCGGCGCATTCGGTATCGTCGCGTCTTTCGGAGTGATAATGCTCTCCGCCGCAATGCTCGTATAGGTGTACACGATCCCGCCTATGCCACCGAGCACCATAGCGATCCCGGCGGTGATCGATAATATTGATGACAGAAAGAGTATTTTTTCTTTGGCCATAACGCAATGTGAGAAATAAGTTTCATTATACAACAATATGACGGTCCACGTTCATCATGGCTGTCGAAATCCATTGTGAAAATAGGTTTCGTTTTCAACCACCACACGAAGCGATCGGCTCGCTTCTTCCACCCCGGGACGTGAATACACCGTTGACTTTTTGTTTTTCTATTGTTATAAACATTTAAGTTTCTTTGAACATCGGGAGCTCTATGCATTGGTATAGCGTAGTTGCGCTGCTCCTCACCGTATCGGCGTTGTTCAGCTTCCTGAACTACAAATTCTTCAGGTTGCCAAAAACAGTCGGGCTGATGCTCATCTCGCTGGCGTCGGTGTTCGGACTCTTCGGATTGAGGGCTCTCGGTCTCGATGTGATCGCACCTGCTACCGTTGCGGTCCAGTCGGTCGACTTTAGTGAAACGCTTCTCCAGGGCGTACTGAGCTTCCTCTTGTTTGCCGGAGCGCTGCACATTGATATCAGCGAGTTCCTTGAGGAGAAGTGGTCGATTGGTGTTCTGGCATCGGTCGGAGTGGTTGTGTCCGCATTTGTGATCGGGGTCGGCACCTACTATCTCTTTCCCCTCTGCGGATTTTCACTTCCCTTCCTTTTGTGCCTCCTGTTTGGCGCGCTCATTTCCCCGACTGATCCGGTCGCCACACTCGCGCTTCTCAAGACATCTCGCGTACCGCAAAGTATCAAGATGAAGATTGCGGGCGAAGCGCTCTTTAACGACGGTACAGGTGTTGTGTTCTTTATCGTGGTCTTCACACTACTTTCCGGGGTGGCCGCCATGTCTCCGGCGGATGTCGCGACGCTTTTCATCCGCGAGGCGGTTGGTGGCATCATCTACGGCTTCGCGATCGGATACGGCGCATTTCAGCTGATCCGACGCGTAGACGATTACCAAGTGGAGATCCTGCTTTCGCTTGCACTCGTTGCGGGGGGCTATGCACTTGCATCACTCATTCACGTTTCCGGTCCGCTTGCGATGGTCGTTGCCGGCCTCTTCATGGGCAATCATGGTAGAAAGTACGGCATGTCCGAGAAAACCCGCAACAACCTTGACACCTTTTGGAACGTCATCGACGACGTACTCAACGTGATCCTCTTCGTGCTTGTCGGGTTTGAAGCACTGCTCATCAACGTGAAGCTGGACTACGTACTCGCAGGCCTCGTGGTGATCCCCATTGTTCTCATCGGAAGATTCTTAAGTGTCTGCGTGTCTGCACAGGCCACACGCCCGCTGAAACAATGGAGTACGCACGCGGTCACCCTCCTGACGTGGGGAGGACTTCGTGGTGGAGTGTCGTTCGCACTCGCGCTCGCACTTCCTCAAGGTGACGGGAGGGACGCGCTCATTCTCGTCACCTATATGGTCGTGATCTTCTCCGTTCTTGTCCAAGGACTCACTATGAGCAAGCTCGTCAAAAAAACCGAAACAATAGAGAGATCCTCCGGAAGAACATAACACCATCAACCCCGTTCAACTGCGGGGTGTTTTTATGCATGAGTGAGCAAAACAGAAAAAGTTGCAAAAACAAAAACTCATCGCACAACAAATTGGCCAAATAATGAAGATTGCTGAACGATGGTGGCGTGATATACAGCAAACAGAAGACGTGCACCAAAAAAGGGGTGTCAAATGAGGTTCGCTTGTATCACCATCATGGCGCTGGCGGGGTTTCTTTCAACCAGTTGTACGAGCATCGGAAATAACCCCGTTCTCTTGCGGCAAATGAGCACCGAGGGCCAATTCGGTCCTCCTGTGACGATCAGATTATGTGCCCTCCTCGACGAGGGGGTTTCCGAGGAAAAGGCACGGTTACTGTTGAAGGAAGCATGGGATGATGCGGAGGAAAGCGCACTGTTTGGTATTCACTTCACGCTCGCCTCGGTGACCCGATGGAAAAGGACATCATTCACATACACAGCGATCGTGCGCGATATGCAGCATGAACATCTGCTACGCCCGGGTTGCGACCGCGTGTTTGCTTTCGTCGGAAGGAACTTCGGTGACGTCGTCTGGGGACTTCTTCTGCTTCCGGAAGTGTATGGGGCCGCAAACTTCGTACACGGGTATGTGGTAGCAAATACCGGAAGCATTCAACATATTTTTTTTGACACAGTCGATACACTCAAGCACGAGTTGCTACATATGGCAGGTTGCGCGCATGCCGACGGTGAGGAGTGTTATCGGCGGATCCGACGACTCAAAGAAGAGTACGTGCACAACAAGGATAGCACGGACTTCTTTCCTGCCTTTGTGCTCCTGACGGAAGGAGACGATCCTCCATTAGTGAGAACGCGTGAGGAAGCAAACGAGATACTAACACGGTGGAATGAATACAAGAGCAAATAACATTGCTCTTTTTTTGTTCTTAAACGAAGACAATTCATCTCAGTAAGTGAGCAAGCACCAATGGTGGGCGAACGAAACTTCAGTTTCCCCTGCGTATAGGACGCCCCTGCATGGTATACTAAAAAAATGTCCGACAACTCACGAGTGGCACACAATCTTCCTTTAACTGTTTTCAAAGCAGTGCAGAGTGCAGTCGTTGATGCGGGAGAGATTGTGCTCCAGTGCCGAGGACGAGTACGGAACACAGGCAAAGACACGTATGACCTTGATCATTCCGTTCGAAATATTTCAGGAATGGCAAAAACCGATGCTGATGAAATGGCGCAGGAGTTGATACTCGCACGAATGCTACCGTTCCGATCCGTGATCGACGTAAACGCCGAAGAGGATACGCCGCTCACAAAATTTTTTGCGTTACCCTCCGCCACAAGAGCGAAGTGGACGCTCCACATGGACCCCATCGACGGTACGGCTGCATATCTCGGCGGAAAAGATGACTTTGCGGTGGGAATGGCACTTTCGGGACATGGGGGAATATTTACACATTCCGTCATACTCGCCCCCGCGCGAAGAGTGACGTATGTCTGCACTCCATCCGGTGCACATATCACGCACAACGGAAAAAGAAAGTCTTTCGTTCAGAGAAGCGCTACACCCTCAAACGTGGTCTGTGAAAAACGTCTGCTGTCCGCAAGCGGTCGACGCGCAGTAATACAGCTTGGCTTCGTCCTCACCGAACCGTCATCGGCCCATTTGGACATCATCGGTACGGCCATGGGTACGCGTGCCGCTTTTTTGTACGGTGGAAGCAATGTTCACGACAGCTTGGTACCGCTTCCGTTTGCGCGCGCGCTGGGTATCGCTCCGTGTGACCGTTTTGGCCACATCATTACTGGTGCGCATATGCGTGAAAAGATCCGAGAAGGTCACTTTGTGCGCTTTCACCGGATCCCCTCGATCTGCTACGTTTCGCCCTTGATACCGCCCCCGATCAAGGCCGCATTATTCACAATTCTGAGCAACTCCCGCAATCTGAGTCCTGAGTATCTGGAGCGTTTTTCTAAGCAAGAACACCCTGTTTGAATTGATGTTCACTGAGTGTGTGCGTGCAAAAAAGCGCCCATTGGCGCTTTGTTTTACACTATAACTTACTCTTTACCAATGAAAGTGCACAGGACAGACTGTAGCTCCTTGATGCGCTCATCGGGTAATCGTTCTTCGAAATGCGAGTCCTGGAAAAACTTCTCCATTTGCGTACTTGTCATGACACCCGCATACGCCAGCTCTAACGCAATCTCCCGCAATGTGTAGACGTGGTAGTCAATACCAAATATTTCGTCCGTGACGCAATGTCGGATGATATCTTCGGCGCGAGCACGCTTCTCATCATCCTCACGGTGAAGGGCTTCACGCAACAACCTCCACGGTGAACGGGACAGCTCATTGCAAAACTCCGCCCATTCTGCCTCAGGAACCGTACCGCGAAATTCTTCCAGTGCTACATCTTCCACGATCTTCTTGAGTGACGGTTTGACCCGAGCGAGCTGTGCGGTAAACCCAAGCAGTATGCCGCGCACATCGTAATACTTGAAGTACCCGAGGATGTTGCCGAGTTCGGTTTTCGGCATGGTCCATTCGATAATCGGCTTACCGTATTTTCTATAACGCGGAGGAAAGGGGTCTACGTACCACACCTGTCCGGTCTCATCGAGAGTAAAGTTGCTCGCCTTCGGATCGATGCCGACGCGAACATCCCAAGCGGTCAAGCGGTCAGTGCATACTCTCTTGAGCAAAGCACACATTTCGCGCACCAAATGTCTGACGGTCGAACACGTGGGGTCCCGATCCATCCGCCACTGATTGATGATGACTTCCATGTCCAACCCCGTCCACGGGGCGACGAGATAAATGAGCGTCTGACCATCTCGCACGTCGCAGTTGAGCGCGAGCCGCTCTATTTCGGGCATCGATACGCCCAACGATACGAGCTCATGCTGATACTGCAGGACATCGCGAGCTATTTCTCCCGCTTGCGTAAATTCAAATCCGCCCCGTTTCGCACCGACACGTTTTTCGACAACCTTTCTTCCGCCTTCAGTGTAATGGATGTGAAAGATCTCGGAATTAAATCCTCCTCGCTGGACGAATGTCTCGGAAACCGGATGCAAGAAATGTTTCTCATTCGGCATTACAAGAATCCCGCTGTGCATGGTGCCCTCCTCTGTCGACTGTCAACGTGCGCGCGTTCTGTACTCTACATACGCTAACCTCAGTTAACGTTTCCAGGTGGCGAAGTCAATAAGTGACACACTGCCGCAAACGTGACGCAGTTTGTTCCCACCAAAAGCGCTTGTGGGCGCAGCAGATTTTAACCGCCGAGCTAACACGACTTGGCTGCGGGACTTGGATTCGAACCAAGATAACGACCTCCAGAGGGTCGCGGCCTACCGTTAGCCGATCCCGCAATAATTTCCTCATTGTACCCAAGAGTCCCGAAAAATCAACTCTGATTCTCTTTCCACGCACAACTACCATGTTTCTGCCGGTCGGTTTATATATGGCAATTTGTGATTATTTATGATATGCTCTCCTCGTGGCAAAACCCGTTGGCGAAACACAACAAAAAATTCTCCTTCTTCTTTTGGGCGGACTTGCATTGGGCTTATCGGGTTCGCCAAAACGCTATTTCCGCGTTGCAAAGGAAATCAGAAAAGAGTGGCGAAACATCGAGCGACGCCAACTGCAACGATCGTTGAAGCTACTTTACAAGTCTCGACTTGTGAAGACAATTGAACATCGCGACGGAACAACTGATCTCACTCTTTCAAAAGAAGGAAAAAACGTTGCTTTGCGATATAATCTCGAAAAACTGGAGATCAAAAACCCGTCACACTGGGACAAAAAATGGCGGATTGTTATGTTTGATGTCCCCGAGCAATTGCGCAGACTACGTAAAACGCTACATTTCCATCTTCGAGAATTGCAATTTTATCAATACCAAAAATCGGTGTTCGTACACCCTTTTGAGTGTCGCAAGGAAATTGAATTTGTTCTTGAGTTTTATGGTGCAAAAAAGTATGTCCGCTTTATTGAGGCGACACATCTCGACAACGAATTACACCTCAAATCTCATTTTGGTCTTCCGTATCGCTAAAAAGCAACCAAAATGGAGCTGCCGTGTTTCAGTCGGTCGGTTCATATATGGTAGTTTGAGTTTGATTCGTGAGCAAAATTCACGAATCTTATACACCCTGTTCATCTTACGAAGCTTAATCGCTCATTCGTCATCTCCTCGCGCAGTGATTCGTTTAATTGGCTAAACATCCTCAATCAATCCAAGTTTCTTTAAGCGCGAGCGGATGCTGCCACTCTGACGTCCCATTGTTTCTGCTATTAGGCCAATCTTCTCTCCCCGCTTGAACAACTGCGCAAGCTCCTCTTCTTGTTTCTTGTCCCACGGCGCATAGGCCCGAGCGTGCAACTTGCGCAGTGCGTCATAACTGAATGTTTTTTCTCCCGCTTTGTTACGTACAAGCTTCTTCGCTTTCCGCTCCGACTTGTCGCCACTCTTCTTTTTAATTGCTCGGCCACCCATTGCGATAATAAAGTTCTGATGAAGCATTGCCAGTTTGTCTTTCGGCATATCGGTGAAGGCTTGCTCGGCTTCCGCTGACCGTTCGCGAAATGACCGGTCGTTTGCGAGGACCAGCGGGTGCACCTCGAACGCGCGCTGGTTGATACCCAAGATGTGGAGCCCCGAAAATGTTCGCACACGGGAAAGCGCCACATAGCCCTGTCCGTATTCAAACGCACGGGAAAGGTCCATCACCGCGGCATCAAGCGACATTCCCTGGCTTTTGTGTACGGTGATCGCCCAGGCGAGACGAAGCGGGATCTGAGTAATCGTCGCAAGCACTTTACCGTTGTCGACAACCGACCAGTCAGACGGAACCGCGGTAAAGACTTCTCCTCCTTTTGTCGTCACAAGGGGGTAGCCCGTATCGGGGTCGAACCCCGTCACCGTCCCCAATGTTCCGTTCACATATCCCGATTCAAAACTATTTTTGGTAAACATGACCGACGCACCAACTTTCAACACCAACTCCTCCGGAGACAAGCAACCTTTGATCAACTGCTCAACGCGCGAAGCACTACCCTTTGTCTTCATCAAAAAGAGTTTTTCCTCGCCTTCGACCTTCTTCAACTCCGCAGTATTCTTTGCGTCCACGTTGACATTGTGCGTATGGAGCTCGGGAATGTCGGTCGGGTATTCCCCGGGACTGACGTGTCGCTCACCGAGGTACTCAAAGACATGGTCCTCAAGCTCACCGCGACGAATAGCATTCAACGTTGAGAGAAATGCGGAATCTTCTTGCCGATGCTGTTCAGAGAGATAGCAAATGAGCGGGTTTGCTTTCGCCCATGCGGGAGAATCGAAACAAAATTGCGACTGCTCTCCCCTCTCCGGGATCGGCGGAAGCTGAAAAAAGTCGCCAACCATGATGAGCTGCAATCCTCCGAACGGTTCGTCATTGCGACGAAGTGCGCGTGTGACTTTCTCCACTGTGACCAAAAGACTGCCGTCCAACATTGAGATCTCGTCAATAATGAGCACTTTTGCATTTGCAATACGCCTAACGAGCGGCTCATTGGCACCGAGCACATCAAGATCATACTCGGTCACAAAGCGTCTCATCCAAATGCCGCTCCATGAATGAATGGTCATTCCCCCGATGTGGGTCGCCGCAATCCCCGTCGAGGCGGTGACCGACGGCTCGATCCCATGCTCGCGGAGGTAGCGAATGTAGGCGTTTACCGTATGCGTCTTCCCCGAGCCCGGCTCACCGGTGAGAAATACGTTCGCACCGGTTTTCATGATTGTGAGCGCTGTGTCCTGTGTCATGGGAGCACAATATCCGATTGATGACGCACAATCAACTACCCCGCTACTCTGTCGACGCAGTAGTTTCCGCCTCTTCAGAAGTTCTCTTTAAGGTGTCGGCAATAATCTCAAAAATGTTCGGGATGCCGAGTGCGGTGGAGATCGTCGTTTGCATGGTTGTCGACGCGATGCCCTCTTTCTCGCCTTTTCGCTCTCCCGCGATCGCACGTGCAATCGCCGACTGAAGCGACGCATGCGAAACATGCTTCTTCATGAAGATGTGGTACCACGGGTACGAGACGGTGGTATTCCCCTCTTTGTCTACCGAAGCGCGTGCGTTTATCTTGGTGCCAACGAACCCAAAAAGTTTTGCGGGCTCTTCATACTCGACCTCAACCTTGCCGTTCTTTACTTCGACAGACTTCAAACGCTCATCTTTCTTTGACTTCATTTTTACAAAAGCCCGAAAATCCTCCGCGGTCTCTACTTCGTCGGCCTCATCAACGTCGACGCTTTCTCCGTCATCAAGGTTGTCGAGGTCCATGTGGAATTCTGCGTTTTCTAGTCTAGGTGTCGCCCTCTCATTCGCGCGTATAGTCGCGTTCTCTAGCCCGCGCTCAGCCCCTTCCTCGCCGTCCGTACGCACGGGAGTCGTTCCGTTTCCCGTTTTGTCACCTTCCGTTCTATCCTCGTTCTCTTCTTTTTTCTGGTCAGTTTGCGTCCCCTTCACGAGTGCATCCCTTTGCGCGGGCAAAAGTACCGCGGCAGCCGCCACTTCGTCACTGCCGTCTCTCACCCATACCGCCGCATATGCAGACGGAGCGGCAATAAACAAGATGGCCGCCAAAAGAAGTGCTCGTTTGTATGTTTGATGTTTCATTTCAGACAATCGTATCACAAAAATGGGGCAAGGCGAGCAAATATTCGTCCTATATCATCGCTTACTCGCCGCCTTGACGAATGCGTCGAAAAGCGGGTGCGGCGCGAGCGGGCGAGCGGTGAACTCGGGGTGAAATTGCGTACCAAGGAAAAAGGGGTGTATCGAGCGCGGAAGTTCCGCGATCTCCATTAGCCTCCCGTCGGGAGAACGGCCGGAAAAAACGAGTCCCGCCTCCTCCAGCTTGGCGATATATTCCGGGTTTACCTCATAGCGATGGCGATGCCGTTCGCTCACTTCCCCTGCGCAGTATGCTTCTCGAGCGATGGTGCCCTTTTTTAAGACCGCCTTGTACGATCCGAGCCGCATCGACGCGCCGTAACTCCCCTTGGCCAAGAATGCTCGTTGTTCGGGCATGATATCGATCACCGGATATTTCGTCTCCGGGTCGATCTCCGTCGTGTTCGCACCCTTTAGTTTCAGAACATTGCGTGCATATTCAACGACCGCTAACTGCATCCCGTAGCAAAGACCGAAGTAGGGAATCTTTTTCTTACGCGCATACTCGATAATGCGGATCTTTCCCTCAATTCCTGACTCACCGAAACCGCCGGGGACAAGTATGCCGTCGTACGCGCCAAGGAGGGAGAGGTCGGCACCCGGTGACTCGAAGTCCTTGGAGTTGAGATAGGTGATGACCGGCTTTGCTCCTTGCGTATAGGCAGAAAATTTCAATGCCTCGATGACGGAAATGTACACGTCGGAGAGGACGAACTCACCGGACTGAAAATACTTTCCTGCGATCGCGATCTTCACCTCGCACTTAGGACTTTTGGTCTTCCGCACAAAGGCACTCCATGTTTTAAGATCCGTTTTTCTCCCGTTTGGAAGGTGAAGCACTTTGCAGAGGGTCGCGCCGAGATCGTCTTTTTCGAAGTTGATGGGGACATCATAGATGGAGGCAACATCCGGCGCCGCGATGACCCGCTCTTTTGATACGTTACAGAATATCGAGATCTTTTCTTTACGTTTTTCGTCGAGCGCAACCGCGGAGCGCGCGACGATCACATCCGCGAAAACACCGGCACTGTTCAGCGTCCGCGCGGCATACTGCGTCGGCTTCGTCTTCATTTCACCGATGGAACCGGGAACGGGAAGGTAGGAAACGAGCACGACCGCAACATCGTCAGGATATTTCGATTTCATCATGCGCGCCGCTTCAAGGAAAAGAATATTCTGATATTCACCGACCGTTCCGCCGATCTCGACCACCGTCACGTCTGCACCGACTTTCTTTGCCGCACGCTCGATACGGCCGATCACTTCAAGCGGGATGTCCGGAACAACTTCAACATTCTTCCCCTTATACTCGAGATTCCGTTCTTTTTTTATCACTTCCAAGTAAACACTTCCCGTCGTCATGTAGTTGCCGCGATCAAAGGTCGTTCCAAGGAAACGCTCATAGTTCCCCATGTCCTGGTCTGTCTCCATGCCGTCCGCAAGCACAAATACCTCACCGTGCTCGGTCGGATTCATCGTCCCTGCATCAACATTGATGTACGGGTCGATCTTGAGCGCAGTGACCTTAAAGCCCCGCCCTTTTAAGATCGTGCCAATCGAAGAAGCGGCGACCCCCTTTCCTACTCCGCTCATTACACCGCCAACGACAAAGATGTATTTGTGTGACTTTTTCATAGTTATGCTAACGATATTCGGGAGGGAGGAGCGAAGCGTTATCTTCACTTTTTTTGTTTTGCGCGATCGAGTTCATGCGAGCTAAACTTTTAGATATCTTCTCACCGCAAGAAACGAGGAAACGACCCCCAGTGCCGTCCCCGAAGCGAGGAGAACGGAGAGAATCTGATTGAGATTTTTGATGTAGTAGACAAAAAGGTCGGTCCCGCCGTAGAAGCTCTCCGTTGCACCCTTCAACCACAGCGTCACCGGGTAGAGAAGCGCGGTCGCAATGATCGCCGCAACGACGCCGTACATGATGCCCTCCACGATGAACGGGCCACGGACGAAGGTATTCGACGCACCAACAAGACGCATCACTGCGATCTCGTCGCGCGACACATAGATCGCAAGACGGATCGTGTTGAAGGTAATCACGATCGCGATTCCAACCAAGAGGAGGAGGAGTGCGGCAGAAACACGCTCGACACCTGCGATGATCGCGGTCAACTTGTCGATGATGATCTTGTTCTTGCCGTAGTTCACACTTGCAATGACATTTCCATTCGGGCCGGCGGCGTCTTGTTCGCCCTGTATGTGTTTCGCAATCGCTTCGTATTGCGAAGGATCTTTCGCCTTGATGCTCAGTATCGCGCCAAGAGGGTTGTCCACCAGTTCGTCGAGCGCCTGCGTCATAGAGTAGTCGTTCTGGTGACGAGCTTTGAAATTTGCGATCGCTTCGTCGCGGGAAGTGTAGGTGATGTCGGCCACTTCGGGGACCGTCTCAAGCGAATGTCGGAGCGTAGTAATATCCAACTCGGAGGCGTCGGGATTAAAGTAGATATTGATATCGACTTTTTCCTTGATCTGGCTGAGCGAGGACTGGAGAAAGACCGAAGAGAGCATTGTCGCACCAATGACAAAGAGCGCGACCGTCATCACGAAAATCGCCGAAAGCGAGACCATCGCGTTCCTCCAAAAGTTGAGAAACCCCGCCTTCACGATCCGGCGCGTATTGGTAAAAACTCCCATTACCCCTATTTTCGCATGGATAGCCACTCATCGCAATGTGAAAACATGAAGAACTTAAAGGTAACCCCAAATACAAAGCAACCGAACCTCAATCCGGTGGTCGGTTACTCCCCTCTCCCAAGTAGAGAAAAGTATTTTTTCGGAAACTTCCCGAGCGTGAACATTCTTTAACATTTGGGATGCAATACGAAGTTCTGGACTGACGCAGTGTTTGAGAAGCTGTACGGATAGTACTGCTTCCAAACCTGCGGAAGGAGGAACGAATAGTGCACCCAAATGTTAAAGAATGTACTTGCCTTCAGCGTCGTCACGGATAAGCTTCCCCTCCTCCATCGTAATAACCCGCCGTTTCAAGGCGTCGATCACCCCTTTGTTGTGCGTCGTTAAGATGACCGTTGTCCCCATGTCGTGAATCTTTTTTAGTATCTGGATGATGTCGTATGTATTTGCCGGGTCGAGATTCCCCGTCGGCTCGTCAGCAATCAGGACATCGGGCTGGGAAATGATGGCTCTCGCAATCGCGACGCGCTGTTTCTCTCCACCGGAAAGTTCGTGTGGGAAATGCAACGCCTTAGACGCCAGGTCAACGAGGTCAAGGACTTGCGGCACATCGGAGCGGATCTCTTCATCTGTTCGCCCAGCCGCCTCCATCGCAAACGCGACGTTTTCATAGGCAGTCTTGTTCGGAAGGAGGCGAAAATCCTGAAATACCGTGCCGATCCTTCGGCGGTATTCGGGAATGTAGGCATGTTTGATCTGGTGCACATTCGTTGATTCAAAAAAAACCGCGCCAGACGTCGGGCGATCCTCAACGAGCAAAAGACGAAGAAGGGTTGTCTTCCCGGCACCGGATCTACCGACGATAGAGACAAATTCTCCAGATTCAATACCAAGCGTTACATCGGCAAGCGCCGCGTGGCCAGAATAGAATTTGGTGACATTGTCGAAATAGATCATAAAATTAGTTAGGTAGTCCGTAGTCCATAGTTTGTAGAGAGGAATCCTCCGTGTGGTCGAACACCAGAGAAGTATAACATAAATCGCGAAAATTTATCCTATGCCAAAAGCGTCCTTCACTCCTTGAGCCAGAACCAAAACTGATTTTTGAGTTCCTCCTTCAAATGATGAGCATTGGCATGGGAAAGAACGCCGAGGTATGACTGCAGGGAGGCAGAAAGCGTTGATTCCGTTATTGCCCCAGCCTTGTACTCCGAAACTCGCTCTTTCAATTTTCGAAATATTCGTTGCATTGTTTTTGTTCGTAGTACGATATGATGCGGCAACAACACATAACCAAGAAAGTCTATGCCTTGTGTATGCGGACGGATGAAAACCTTATTGGGATGAAGCACGAGATGTAGCCGTCTGCCAAGAAAACCCCGAATCGGCGACAGAAGTCCCTCTAAATACCTCTGGTTGTCTGCTACAATAACAAAGTCATCGGTGTATCGCGCATACTGTTTCACTCGTAATTCATGCTTCATAAACTGATCAAACTCATTCATGTAGATATTGGCAAACAACTGACTCGTCAGATTGCCAATGGGCACGCCTTTTCGGAAAAGTGTCTGCTCTCTCTCTCTCTCTCTCTCTCTCTCTCGTAAATGCGGAGGAATAACTCTCCACAATCTCCTGAAGAAGCCACATCGTGCTTTCATCTTTGATGCGCCTTCCGAGCATCGAGAGGAGGGTTGCGTGGTCAACCGAATCAAAAAATTTCTTTATGTCGCATTTCAGTGCAAAGCACGGCTTTGTGTTGTTTTTGCTTACGCTCCCCAACATTCGCGCTACTTTCTTCATTCCTTTGTGTGTCCCTTTGCTGATGCGGCACGAGAAAGAAGTCTGAATGAAGGTTGGTTCAAATATCAAATTGAGTGCGCGAAAAATGGCATGGTGCAACACACGGTCGCGCACCGTTGCCTTGTGAATCCGCCGCAGTTTCGGGTCATGAATCCAAAAGCCCTTGTACGGGCCGTGCCGATAACTCTTGCTCCGCAAATCGCGATGAAGCCGAAAAATGTGTGCTTCAATATTGCGCTCGAGCATCGCCACGTCGGGTTTATTCCGCTTGTCCCCCTTAAAAACATCCCATGCACAAAAAAGATTCTCCACAGAAATTATTGACCGAAAAATATTTTTATAAATTTTCATAACACACCATGAATGACTTTGATATCCCGATTTTCAAGAAAACGTACGACCTCTATAAAAATTTCTGTGGATTGCGCGCCACCATACCCAAACAAGACCGATATACCATTTGGCAACGCGCAGAAAATGCCCTGCTTGATGTACTCGAGAACATTCTGCTGGCAAGCCAACGCAGCAAAACCGAAAAGCTGGCGCCACTTGAACAGGCGAGCGTGAAACTCAACCTCTTGCGCATCTTCGTCCGGCTCATGAAAGACACGCGGGCTATTGATAACAAAAAATATCTTGCCACGGAAATTGAGATCGACGAAATCGGCAGGATGCTCGGCGGGTGGATACGGTCAACGAAAGAGCGGTAGCAGAAACTCCCACCAGAAACGTGGGAGGTTCTGCTTGGATAAAGAGGTGACTGCCGGGCAGACGCGAGGCCGATGTTCTGGTTCGGCTTGTCGTTCCAGTTGTTGACGTTGAGCCCGCCGTGCTCGGAGTTGCCGACGTTGACGCGATTGCCGTTCGAGTCGATGTATTATTCGCCCCCATTCGTGTCAGCAGAGTTTAAGGTTTACGGCCTTATCTAAAAGACTTATATCCTTTAACCCCTGTATCTTTCTAGAGCAGTGCGTTGACCAACAACGCCCATCTCAAAAGAGGCAAACAAGAAGTTCAATCTCCATCCTTTCCGCACGCTACCGTGACCCCTGCCCGCCGCTTGTCCATTTGACATTTTATCAAACGACATAACGGCGAGAGGCCTTTCTGCGTGCTACCACGAAATTTATTCAGCAGCTTTGGCAGGCGGGCGTAGACCAACGGTATTCTGGCGACTTTTGGTGAGACATCTCGCGAGGGTAAACCATGGTCTAACCTTCATAAGCAAGATAAAAACATTCTCTCATTATTTTGAGCAAAAGAAAAGAGCCCCCGGCAAATTCCTCACCATGCAGGTGAAAAAATTTGCGCGAAGGCTCAAGTTTTCAAGAGATTCAAATTCTCAAGTACTCAAGGATCGCGACTTCCGGGCAGACGCGAGGCCGATGTACCGGATCGGCTTGTCGTTCCAGCAGTAGACGTCGAGCCCGCCGTGCTCGGAGATGCCGACGTTGACGCGAATGCCGTCCGAGTCGAGGGAGGATGTCCTCACATAGAAGTTCGGGAGCAAAAAGATTCCGCGGACTGCCTTGTAAGTGGTTGTCCCCCATTCAACTTCGGCGTCGTTGGGAACATACTCCACGTGAGACAGCAACCTAATCTGGTTGTCCATCCCTACGCCGAAGGAGTCGGGTACGGCCCCCTTGCGAAGCATGAGCCAGCCACTGCCAGTCTTCATGTCGCGCGAGAACCGCTCTTTCTCTTCCGCATACCAGCCGCCCGTTTTGGTGTTAAAGTACTCGGGCTTAAGGTTGCGGATTGGGAGGAGCGACAGCGGCGTGGATGGTGTGGCAACGACCATGAAGCCGTTCGCGCGACACCATGCGAGTACCTCGACCGACGGGAGTGATGTGGCAAACTCGTCCAGCTGGTCTTCGTCGTAGACAATGCCCGGGCGAGCCGTGGCTACCTCTTCGGGTGGGATAAAGTCAATCCCGAGAAAGAGCCGGGCCAATTCGTAGCCGGAGAGGGCTTCGGGTGCTACTCCATTTTTCGGGGTCGGAAGTTTCGGACATCCCGCACGAAGGAATGCTGCGAGATTCCGCCGGGCGATGCGGTCATTGTTCGGGCGGATATAATCTGCCCAGAGTACGCCTTCTTTCCCCAATAAACGCGCGTGTTTGGCGAAGGTATCTGCCACATCACTTGCGTCTGCGAGGGTTGCGATGGTTTTCATCGGATGCCTCCTAAAGTTTCAATACCCGAAACACTCGGGCAAGCGGAAATTCTCCCTCCGATAATCGGGAGGCCAAAAAACCTCAAAGAACTTCACGATAAGCGTATCACGAAGTGAAACAAAAGTCAAATTTCCGTTTCCGCAAAGTCCTAATTTCTATTGACTTATGCTCTTCTCCGCCTCGATAAATTCATCGAGCTCGCCCCGCTCAAGTACCGCATCAACTTTTGCAGTCTCAACGTCGGTGCGGTGATCCTTCACCATTTTGTATGGGTGGAGCACGTATGAGCGTATCTGGTTCCCCCACTCTACTTGCGTCGTCTTTGAAATATACATTTTCTCCTTCTCCGCGTCGGTAAGCGAATCGCGCAAGTGTTGCACTTTTGCAGCAAGAAGCTCGAGAGCGCGTTCACGATTCTGAAGCTGCGAACGTTCTACGGAGACATGCACTGCAAGATTGGTGGGAATGTGCACCGCCCGGACAGCCGTTTCGCGTTTGTTGACATTCTGCCCCCCCGCCCCGCCGGAACGCGCAAATTCAAGACGCACTTCTCCCTCGGGAAGCGGGGTGACTTCACCTTTTTTGAACTTCGGGATCACTTCCACCATCGAGAACGAAGTGTGACGTTTTGCATTGGCGTTGAACGGCGATATGCGCACAAGGCGGTGCACACCGGACTCGCCCTTAAGTTCGACATATGAACTCTTCCCAAGCACCTCAAAGGTGATGTTGCGATAGCCTCCGTGGTCGTTCTCGTTCTGATGGAGCACTTCGTGGCCCCAGCCGCGCCGCTCACAGTATTTGAAATACATACGAACGAGCATGGCGGAGAAATCCTCGGCGTCATCGCCGCCGGCACCGGAGAATATCGTGATGATCGCGTTTGCCTTATCATACTTTCCGCCCCCGGAAACCGCCTCCTTCAGTTCCTGGAGCTCTTTGACAAGTTTCTGTGCACGCTCTTTATCGGCCCAAAAATCAGGGCGAAGCATGGCGTCCTCAATCTCTTTGACGCGCGAGTTCCGTACTTCCATGATTTCGATGATAGCACGCCTTATGAGAAAAGACACCGCGCTTTTGGTCGCGCTCTCATCGACAGTTGCGCGGCGTGCTTTCGGGAAAGCAACGGTTGCGCGATGTGATGTCGGGAGGAGCGCCTCGCTTTTGGTCGCGCTTTAGTAGACAGTTGCGCGACACGATTCTGGGGAATCGACGGTTGCGAGGCGTGATCTCGGGACATCAAAAAACCGCGCGGGGTCACTCGCGAGGTTCTATATTAGTGAGTCAGCCTGCACTTCTCCACAACATTCTATTTGGACGACACAGGCGAAGATGTGAGTTCGGAACGAAATTGCTCGATGAACTTGAGCACATAAATGTACTTCTTGATGTACATCTCCGTTTCGGATGGAAGCACCTTGAGTGCACTTTGTCCATTCTTTTTCTTGCAAGTGGTACAACGTTTTTTCTGGATGAAAACTTGCTCGGGAAGTCCCAAATCCGCTTTCTCCAAGTCGATGCGGTTTGTGAGGATGGCCTTGTAGGCGCCCCTCGCCGCGAAGGCACCGGCATTGTAGGCAATGACCGGATAGACCCCGCCGGTGAGCGAGTTCGATTGGTATAATGCATGCACTTCAGGAAGCCGCGCAAGTTCAAGATCGAGAAGACAAATCGCCGCCTTGAGCGAGTTGCGCAGATGTTGAGCGCCACGAAGAAAGTTTGACTCAAGAAGAGCTCGAGGACACGCTCTTCGCACGGCGTCGTACGTCCCCGCGTGGTTGGTGAACTGCATAGCACCCACCGCATGCTCCGTGCGTCCTCTGTACCGGAAATTCGAGAAGCTCCACATGAAGGTCTCGGGACCGTCGAGCGCGAATTCGGCGTATACATCCGCCGTTGTTGACCACTCATCAACGTTGAACTTGTCGTGGTCCATTTGCTCATTCGCGGCAAGACTAAAGGGGATCCGCCAGTCGATCACGTCGGCAAGAAGCCGTTGCGGAAATGCCTTTGAGGGCTCGCCCGTTTCGCGTAGCTCCCTATACGCTTCCATGAGCTCGCCGTGTAGATAACGCATGCCGAGCGCAAGTATCTCGTCACTGAAGAGGTCTGGGGCGAGTGGCGTGTAGCTCACGAACCGTGCGTCGTTGATGAGGTGCGGGCCGTTGCCTTTCGCAAGTGACTCATCGGGAAACCACGAGTGCAGATAACGATAGACAATCAGCTTTTCTTCACTCCGCTCGGTGACGAGGTACGCATTCGCAGAAAACCGCGCAATGCCTTTGCCGTAGATCCGTTCGACTCGGTATCCGGCCGTCTTCACCGTGAACTGAAACTCTCCGCTCTGCGGATAATGCCCGTGGATCTCAATCACGTGCCACGATCGGTCACGCTCATAGAACGCACAGAGAACAACAGGGCGGGCGGTCACCGATTCACTCCGCACTTTTATCGTTTGCCATACCTTCTTGGGTTTTTGGTCTTTTACTTTTTTCCAGACCACTTTTTTTCGTTCAGTGACCACAACCTCCGTCACAAAGGACGGACTTTGGCGCTCACAGATCTCCTTGGCGGCCTTAATCCGCTCAAGAATAACACTCGCAGGAGTCGTCACTATTTCCTCTGCGCTCACCGTGAAACCTGTTACGGAAAGGCTGAACACCAGTGCAACAACACAAAAAGAACGAACCATACAAACCTCTCGTATTTCAAATAACCCTGTCTCTCCAAAGAGTATAGACAAAATAGTAAAAACGCCACCCGCCCTACCCCGCGGCCTGCCTGCGCAGGCAAGTCGACTGGACATTCGTGGGTGGCATCAGGGCGTTTTTTCTGGAAGAAGAAACGGCTCCGCCGTCACCCGTTATATGGCGCCATTCATCCCCCGCAATGCGAGGGCATTCTGGCTCACACCAGTAAAAAGCGACCTAGTAGAAAGACGTGACCTACTACTGGGCGAGCCCCTGCAGTGTAATTTCGGGAGGAAGCGAGGCGTGATGTCGGGAGGAGCGCCTCGCTGGCCGTGTTTTAATCGAAGAACACGGCACGGTTCCTCTGAACCGACGGTTGCGAGACGTGATCTCGGGAGATCAAAAAGTCCCCGCGTGACGCGGGGACAAAAACGAACATCTCAATCAGGTGCCCTTTCTCGAGGCTCGTCTCCTGCTCCAACCTCGGGATCTTTTGCTTCATCAGGGTCAGGCGGGGGTAACAGCTCAAGCAGTTTCGGATCGGTATTTGGATCCGAAGGGTCGATAATCTTTATCTCATCAGGATTCTCGGCAGCACCACCTTTTGACTCGTCGTGCTTCTTTGAGCCAAAGTTGATGAGCACGTCATCCTGGTAGATCGGCTGGAAACGATGCTCCGGCTTAAGCAACCCACGCTCTTTCTGCAAGAACGAGAGCACCATCGCCGCAGAGTGTGTCCAATTCCTACCACCAGTCTCAGCAAATCCACGACCGCCGTGACTCCCACGCTCGCCAAGTGCATGGTCCTTCGAGTCCTTACCCATCCAGAAGACGAGCATAACTCCTTTTTCGGGGCGATCCACCGGTCCGGGGATAAAAAGGACGAGCCAAACATCAGACGTGCGACCATCGGCGTTCGTTGCTGTGCCCGTCTTGCCTCCGATCTCTCCTGATGTTTCGACCGGAAACGCAAGCGTGCGAGCCCTTCTTTCTTCAGGCTTCAACTTCCAGACCTCGCTTCCAAGAATATCCATACCGGGAATGACACCCCTCCGAAGCGATTTGGCGGTGCCAAATTCATCGTTGAGCGGTCCCTGTAAGATATCCATCATCACCACAGAAACCGCCGGGTGAATACTGCGCTCGGGCATAGGACGACGCTCGCCCTTCATGTCGCACTCGCGCTCTCCGCCGTCTTCATTTTTGCTCAAGAGCGATCTTCCGTCTTTGCATACATCATTCACGAACCTCGGGGTTATTTTGAAGCCGCCGTTCATAAACGTGACAGCACCAGCCATCCCGAGCGGATTCACCTCGGAAGCGCCGATCGCTGTCGTGGGATACGGCTGGAACACATGCTTCGCATCCATTGGCATCCCGAGACGATGCGTCAACTCGATCACATGCTTGATGTTCGCACGAGCCCCCGCACGTATCGCTGCGGCATTCTGTGACCTCGCCACCGCATCTTTGCATGACATCTGACCCCAATATTGCTTTTCTCGCGGGTTATTCGAGTGGAAATTTTGAATCATCTTTATCCCGCGTCCGCGTCCAAGCGAAACACCGACCGGCGCATCGAGGACCGTGCAACGTCTCCTCACTTCCGCAACGATGTCCTCGAGCATCTCCGGCGGATGTTCGACATCGAGCACTTCCGTGGTCAACTGTTCGACAAGGCCGCCGTAGGTGAAGATCTTGAATGCTGAACCGGGTTGGCGCCAACCGCGTGCAATGACGTCATACTTGTACTTTGCGAAGTCGATATTGCCGACCTCGGCGAGCACATCTCCGGTGAACTCGATTGCGAACGCACCGGCACGCAGTTCTCCGTTGTCGGGGTCGTTCTGATGGCGGGCGAGGTAAGTACTGACCGTAGTCTTCACCGCCCTCTCTAATACGTCTTGGAAACCGTCGTCACGCGTGACCGGAATGACCAGTCCACCCTTATTGAGCGGGAGGACATCCTTGTATGTGACGCGGATGTATTCGAGAAAATACTCGTTCGCTCCGCAGCTTCTTCCGCGCGGCAACATTTCTTTTGCCAGCGTCCGATCGACGAACTCAGCGGCACGTGCATATTCGAGATCCGTGATGGAGTCGTCGTCCAGCATAAGGCCGAGGACGCGTCGCGTACCCAAGAGCACCATCTGCCAGTTCGCTTTTTTAATCTCGTCGGGAGTTTTCGCCCTCTTGTCTCTTGTCGACTGCCGATCAGGAAGCGCCGGCTTGTTGATCAGAGAAACAATGAACGCTACCTGGTGCAACGCCAGATCTCTCGCCGGTTTCCCGAAATACGCGCGACTTGCCGCTTCGATCCCGTACTGACCTCGGCCGAAATACGGCGTATTCACATACAGGCGAAGCACTTGAAGCTTTGAAGGAAACTCGCGTTCGATACGGATGGCCATAATGATATCGCCCACCTTTTCTTTCACGGTAGACCTGCGGCCCATTCCGTGACGAAGGTCTTTTGCGACCTGCATGGTCAAGGTCGATGCACCCGAAGAGCTCACGTGACGCACATACTGGTTGAATGCCGCGCGCGCAACGCCCCACATGTCGACCCCGTCATGCTCGAAGAAGTTTTTGTCTTCGGACGCAAGGATCGCTTTTTGGAACAGTGGCGGAATATCTGCGGAATCATTCACGAGTACGCGATGTTCAGGAGAAGAAATGCACGCGACCGCCTCCTGCTTTTCGGAAACGATCTCCGTCTGTTCCGGAAAATACCCTGGCTCGTGCAACTTCGCGACCAGAGACTGGTTGGTGCCGAGATGCGAGTCAAAAAACTCCGGGTTTGCGCCGTCGACCCACCCGATGATCTCGGGTGCAAAGACAAAACAAAGCCCGCCTACCACGACAGTGGCACCGACCGCGCTCAGAAACCATCCGATCACCCGGACAAGCCTGCACCAAAGCGGATACCATACGGGAACAAGCAAAATCCAGCGTGCAACCCTCCAAATACGGCCGATGGGGGCCTTGGGGGAAGACTCCGGACGAACTGAATCGACCATAGAGTAAGACCTCCTCATTTCGATAGTCAAACAACAAGCTCCACACGCAATCCTATCGGAGGCAGGTCTTTTTGCAAGGAGTCAAGACAAACAACGTTGGAGTAAAAACGGCCGGCCGCCCTATCCCGCGACCTGCCTGCGCAGGCAGGCAAGCTGATGGGGCATTCGCGAGCGGCATCGGGGCATTTTTTCTGGAAGCGGGGACGGCTCCACCGTCACTGTGTAGATGGCGCCATTCACCCCCGCAATGCGGGGGCATTCTGGCTCACACCAGTAAAGTCTCAAAATACTTTTTGTAGATATGCGACAATCGTCCTCCGCTTGAACGCGCGTCCCCTACGCATGTGCTTGAACGAACGCTCGATCTTCCTGATCTCAAAATGAGAACTGAAAAACTCGTGGAGTGCTTCTTCCGTCCAGACGTGTTCGTAAACCCCGAGCTTTGGATGGATGTATGAATCTTTCTCATCGGCGGGACTCTCTTTCAACAGCCTTCGAGCGTGAAGATCCTGGTCCGCGAGGAAAGACTTGAAGAAAAGCCATCCGCCCGGTTTGAGCACGCGCAAGATCTCCGCACGCAAAACCTCGCGTTCTTTTTCTTTTAAAAAATGTGATGTCATCATGTCGAGCACAATGTCGACTGAAGCGTCGGGGAGATCGAGGGATCCCTCGATTGAACGAGCGGTATACGTAATCGGGAGATCCCCCGACACTCGTTCTCCAAGTTTGACCGCCTCACTCGAAATATCATACCCTACCCCACGCATCCCGTACGTCTGTGCGAGGAAAATAAGATTGCGTCCGTTACCGCACCCGAGGTCGAGCACGCGCGAAAGCGGATTCAAAAACCGCCGCCCGTAATTCCGCTCAGCCCAGCGACAAAACTTCTCAAGGTCTTCCGCCGGCTCATCAGAAAGCGCAAGATGCTTGGGGGTCTTATATTCTTTGTCCCAGAATGCAGAGTGTTTGGACATAGGTGAGTCTTAAGTATAAGTATAAGGCATGTACTTGCATATCGGCAAAAACCCTCTACATTGAGTAGAGAGGCGAGCAAGGGGATGACCATGGATGTTGAAGGGCTGGAGAGGATAATCAACGACCCCACTACCACGGACAGTGAGGTATTCGAAGCTCTTTGGGAATTTCTTAGCGAAAAACGAGATGCGAGTGGAAAAAAAGTATCCCGTACACCAAGCGAGCTCTTAGAAATTCAACAGCTTGGAAAACTTACGGACACCAAGAGGCCATGGGTGATGGAAGAATTCGCAAAAGCAGCGGACGACCCCCACTACTTTTGCTGTGGACCGGGTGCAAGAAAAGTAACGCCTGCAAACCATTGAAAGCCTTCACCGGCTTTTTATTTTACGTCGATAAAATTCGCACCCGACTTGTAGCTCGCGATCATCTGCGCTGTTGGAAAAAATAGGGGCACAGGAAGGGCGTCGAGCGAATACCAGCCCCACCCCGCACATTTGTCGGGTTCCAACACTTTCGGTTCACCAGCTTCCCAATCCGCAAGGAAACCGACCTGCACATAGTGTTTAGGGAGAAACTCAAACACACTTGCAAGCAGTTGAAATCGCACATTTCTGACAAGGACACCACACTCCTCACTTATCTCACGAAGGGCGCACTCCACCAATGATTCCCCGGGCTCAAGGTGGCCACCGGGGAAAGAATACTCATCCGTCCCCAAGTTGCCCTTGCGTTTTCCGAGCAATACCTTGCCCTCCTTCCATATCATAATCCCCGTGCCAACGCGGGGTGTTTGTGGTTCTTGTTTCACTTCGTTTAGCTAAAACATTCTTTGCCGGGCGAAGAATGTTCGCCCCTAGGCCGAACATTTTGTCGGACAAAATGTTTTAGGGAGCCGCCTCCCAGACTTGAACTGGGCACCTACGGTTTACGATACCGTTGCTCTACCAGATGAGCTAAGGCGGCTTGTACTTTCGACTTTAACAACTTACTTTTCTTCATGCCAACCCTCATGTTATCTGCCAAAACAGCATAAGGTGGCGTGCATTTCTATCTTAAAGGTTTCACTCTCCGGCACTACGGTTATTCAACCGTGGAGCCGTTGCCCGGAATTGAACCGGGGACCTACTCCTTCGCTTACACCCCTTCTTCAAATATACAAGGGGGCTAGACTGTATCTTTCCGCGCGTGGCGGACCCTTGTCAGTCGTTCGAGCGCATAGTGCGCTACGGTCTTGCCCCGCAACGCGGGGTATTAACCGTAATTCGGGTGACAACATATGATTGCTCACATATCGGGCAGGGATCTTGCGACCCACCATGGAGTTGCTCTACCAGCTGAGCTACAACGGCAAGTGAGGAATAAAATGAGAATATCTTATATTATCATTTTTTCCGAATGACGCCGTTGTATGTTTTATACAACGGCACTTTTTCTGATTCAAAAAGAACAACAAAAGTATCGTACACTAATTCCTATATTTTTTCAATTTTACTTGATATTTTTCTCTCCTTGAGGTATGGTAACAATGATGAATCATCGTGGGATGAAGGCGAACAGTACCTCGAGTCGTGACAGCCTCATGAGCTGGGGGCTCGAGAATAGATATTGGTGGAGAAGCAAAATAGCATAGCGGGATGGAGGAGCGGTACCTCGTCAGGCTCATAACCTGAAGGCCCTGGTTCGATTCCAGGTCCCGCAACAAGGTGAGATTGTCGAAGTGACAGAAGTCGACAGAAGGACAAGGTTACACGACAGTATTGCTGAAAATCGAGTAGTACCTGAAATATTGTCGGCGTATAAAGCGTACCCCGACGGCGTTCGGAAAAAATAAATATATGTGATATCTTTATTTTGTTCCTCACTTGTCGGCGTAGCTCAGTTGGTTAGAGCGCGGGACTCATAAGCCCGAGGTCGGAGGATCGTTCCCTCCCGCCGACACCCGATTGAAAGATCGGAAAATGCTTGCGGTCGTAAGAAGAAGATCCTTCTTGTCCATCGCAGCATTCGGATGAAATATCGCCGCACTCCTTTTCTGCAGAAACCTTTTTTAAGAAAGTAAACATTCTAAAAAAAATTCTGCAGAAAAGTCGGTGCTACGCAGCATTTCGTTCTCATTTGCGGTGGTAGCTCAATTGGTTAGAGCACCCGCCTGTCACGTGGGAGGTTGCGGGTTCGAGTCCCGTCCGCCGCGCAAATACGAAAAGACGCATGATGAGTGCGTTTTTTCGTATGTAGTGGAGAAAGCACCTGTGTGTTTCCGTGCGGGACTCGAAGCACTTCCGTCCCCTATTTTTTGAGAATCTCCTGATCCGAGAAAATGGGAAATGAGCACCTCAAGTCCAGTTGTCTGGCGTGCAGTAACCTACCACCGGACTGAGGTCCAGTGGCTTTGTATTTGCCGGCTACGCCGGCGGAGTCACTTTGTGGTTCATTTGCGTTCAGTGAAAAGGAAAATACGGCGTCGCCTTCAAACGTACACCCCCGCTATGCGGGGGGTTTAGAGGATAAGAAAAACACCCCCGCAAGCGGAGGCGATGTTACTGCTGAAACTCAGGAAAGATGCTTTTCCGCAAAAAGCGGGGCGACACGTCCGATCGCAGTCACCAGCGCGGCGTTGCGCAAGCTTGTGCCATACTTTTCGGCGTTCGCGAGCATTTCATCAATAGCACTCGCCATGATGCACTCCATGGACTGAATGACTTCTTTGGCGTTGCCGCGCGGTACGCGTTCGTCGCGAATATTCACGTTTCTCGCCCATTCGAAGAAGGAGACCGTAACACCTCCCGCATTCGCGCAGATATCGGGCACCACGAGGATGCCACGATCTTCGAAAATGCTGTCGGCCTCGGAAGTCGTCGGGCTGTTCGCTCCTTCGATGACAAGTTTTGCTCCAACTTTCGACGCATTCGCCTTAGTGAGCACATGTTCGAGCGCCGCCGGGACGAGCACGTCGATGTCCTGGAGCACCAACAGCTCATCGTTCCCGATGGCTTCCCCACCCTTGAATCCGACGACAGTCTTCGCATCGCGGTAATGTTCAAAGAGCTTCTCGATATCGAGCCCATTCGCTGCATAGACGGCGCCATTGACGTCGCTCACGGCGACAACAGGGTAACCGCGAAGCTTCGCCGCCTGAACAAAGTTCGACCCGACATTCCCGAACCCCATGACTGCAAGTCTCGGTTGCGGACCAACGACCGGACGCCGAGCGCGCACACGCTCGAGCGTATGCATGACACCAAACCCCGTCGCCTCGGCCCTACCTTCGATGCCGTCGAGACCGTAGCCGACCGGTTTCCCCGTGACCACTCCTGCGAAACGCGCATCTTCGCGTGACCTCCGACGCTGTGCATAGCGCTGTCGTATCCAGTTCATGATCCGCGCATTCGTACCGACATCGGGCGCCGGAACGTCACGGAAGGGTCCCAGAATAGCGCGTTCGTCCATTTCATCGACGAGGGCCTCGGTCAACCGTTTCAACTCCGATGTGGAAAACAAGGCCGGGTCGACGGCGACTCCACCCTTTGCGCCGCCCCAAGGAATACCCATGAGCCAACACTTGAGCCCCATCTCCATCGCATGCGCTTGCATCATTTCCACGTTCACATCAGGATGGAAACGAATGCCACCCTTATGCGGTTGATCGGTGTGGGGCGAACGATACCAAACACGGCACGCCTTGAAACGCTTGCGACCTCCGCCATCCATCTTCACTTCAAGGTCCGATTCCCACTTGAGTTTAAAACTTGAAAGCGTGTCAACGAGATCCTCGGAAAGACTGAGGATCTCTCCCGCCTTCCTAATACGCACCAAGATGTTGTCAAGGTGATTCACCGCATGGGCCCTGCGTGCGCCATTCGCTACATTCTTCGTCATTACATGCCTTCCGTTCTCTCTGTGGTTTTCTAATTCCAAAACTACTGCGCAAATCTCTCTTGGTCAAGATTGACGCTCCACGTCTTCCTATTCACGGCACACAAGGCCTACAAATACCCCAGTTCTTTGAATATTCGGTGGTAAATATTGATCGTTTGCTCCGCAAGAGCACGTGTGAGGACGTGTTCTCCCCCTTGGTGCGCAATGTCATTACGCGTCTTGTGCGCCCGCCACGCGTCATCAAGATATGGAAAATCACTCGCCTCAATCATCTTCATGCGCTCGCCCATCGTCTCTCCCTGGTATCCCATTCGTTTCACGACATCATCGAGGATGTTGTCCGCCTCAAGAACGGCAATTTTCCAATCCGAGGGGTTCAGCGAACGCATGTATTCCTCGACGCGTTCCCATCGCTCATTCTTCTCGATGCGTTCGTGTTCCCACAGAAGCGCGAGGCCGAGTTCCTCTTTCTCTGCTCCGATGATTTCCTGTAAGCGTATGAACGAGTAAACAATGACCGCAAGCGCTATCATCGAAATGATTGTCGCGACCATCTTCACGTATGCAAGTGGTGTTGCAAACATCGCAAAAAGTTTTGACCCAAACTCTGGCGAGAAAAATATTCCCAACAGAGGAAGAACAATGATCGCCAAAACAGCGACAACAATAATCTCGGCTCCTGATATACCAGGTTTTGCCTCAACGGGCTTCTTGTCGAACTTTTTCTCAAATTTCTTTTCAGGTTTTTTATCGGCCATGGTGTTTACTTTTCTTCACGGACACACCTGTTCAACCTCTTTCCCAATCGCAAAAAGTTTATCCTCTTCAAACTGTGCCGCCATGAACTGAAGACCGATCGGGAGCCGGGTGCCATCGCGCAACACTGTACCGGAGGGAACAGAAATGCCCGGAATACCGGCGATATTGGCGGGAACAGTGAAGATATCCTCAAGATACATTTTGAGCGGGTCCGCGGATCTCTCTCCCAACCGAAATGCGGGTGAGGTCGTGGTGGGAGTGGCGATCACATCCACTTCGCGAAATGCGCTCTTCAGTTCGTCGATAATGACACTCCTTACTGCAACCGCTTTGTTGTAATATGCGTCGTAGTAGCCGGCCGACAACACGTATGTCCCCAGGAGAATACGCCTACGGACCTCTTTGCCGAACCCTTCTCCACGCGATTCGCGGTAGACATCCGCCAACCGTTCTGCGTCTTTTGCATATCCATAGCGGATCCCGTCGTATCGTGCAAGATTTGCCGACACCTCCGCCGGCATGAGTACGTAATAGACTGGGAGCGCATAGGGGAGCGAGAGAAGCTCGATTGTTCGGAGCGAGTGCCCCGCTTCGGCCAATTTCTTCAGCGTGGCGTGAAAGTTCTCCCTTACATCGTTGTCGATACCTTCCATTGAAACGAACGACTCGGGGACACCGATCACGAGTTTTTCTTTTTTGTCGTTTTCTTTTTTCCGAACATATTCTTCGGGGAACGTAGTACTGTCAAAAGGGTCATGACCCGCGATCGCATGGTACAAAATTTCTGCGTCGTCAACGGTTTTTGCAAAGGGGCCGATCTGGTCGAGTGAAGAAGCCATCGCCATCAACCCATAGCGGGACACCGCGCCATACGTCGGCTTCATTCCCACCACACCGCAAAATGCCGCCGGCTGACGGATAGAGCCGCCAGTGTCTGAACCAAGCGCTCCTAAGGCACCGCTCATTGCGACTGCCGCAGCGGATCCACCGGAAGATCCTCCCGGTACACGCGTCGGGTCAGCGGGATTTTTTACCGACCCCCAAGCACAAGTTTCCGAGGAACTTCCCATCGCAAATTCGTCCATGTTGGTACGACCAACCAAAACAGCACCGGCGGCCTTGAGTTTTTTTATCACCGTACCATCATATACGGCGCGATGATTGCTCAAGATCTTTGACCCGGAAGTAGAGAGCTTCCCCCGTACGAGCATGTTGTCTTTGATCGCAATGGGAATACCCGTCAGCGCGGTCTCTTTTCCTTCTCTAAGCATGTTGTCCGCCCTTTCGGCTTCGGCGATCGCGTCGTCAAAAAACTCAGCAAAGGCATTCGTCGTGGCGTTTTTTTTCTTCGCATGGAAAAGCACGGCTTCGGTAAGTTCTTTCGCTGAATACTTCTTTGACCGGAGTCCTCTTCCCGCCTCGGCAATCGTAAGTTTTGTTACATCAACTGCCATAACTACATGATCTGTCCCACCTTAATATAGCCGCCTGCCTGCCACGCTGTTGCGCCGCGCGGCGCAGGCAGGTCCTCTTTGCGGGGTGCATTGGTGAGAATTGCTTCCGTATATTCTCCTCCCGCATAGACGTTGTCGTCATCACGCAGCACATTGTGGAGGTCTCCGGCGGACGGAATGTCCTTCGCCGGGGTCGTCACTTTGGAAATAGCAGAAACGTATTCGAGCACCGTATCAATCTGTGCCGCAAGTTCGGCCTTCTCTTCTTCGGAAATAGCTATACGGGCGAGCGTCGATAAATGTTCAATGTCTTCTTTCTTTAGCATAAACGTTATCCTACACTATTTCAGTACTTTGAGGAATTCTTGTTCGGTAAGGATTTTCACGCCCAATTTCTCTGCATCAGTGAACTTTGCACCGGGATTTTCTCCAACAATAACGTAATCGGTCTCTTTGGAAACACTCCCGGAAACATCACCACCTTCCGCACGGATCTTGGCTTTTGCTTCGTCGCGACTCATGTGCGAGAGAGTCCCCGTGAGGACAATAGTTTTTCCGGAAAAAACGCCTTTTTTCTTTTTGTTTAAATTTATCTTTTCAATACTCACCACACGAAGAAGTCTTGAAATCAACCTTTTGTTTTCGTCGGAATGAAACCAGTGAACGATCGACTCCGCGATAACTGGTCCGACTTCGTTTACCTTCAACAGTTCGCCAAGAGAGACCCGGATGATTTCTTCTAAACTTCCAAAATGGTCCGCCAGGTCGTGGGCGGTCTCTTCACCCACCTGTGGGATAGAAAGACCGACAATGAACCGTTCGAGGCTTACTTTTTTTGCTTTATCAATCGCGGAAAGGAGGTTGTCGACTGATTTCTCGGCAAAGCGTGGTAGGGCAAGGAGATCACCTCGTTTGAGGGTAAAAATGTCATCAAAGCTTGTGATAAGTCCCTGTTCCAAGAGGGTGTCGATGATCTTCGGTCCGAGACCGTCGATGTCAAAGGCACGTTTTCCGACAAAATGGTAAAATCTTCGTTTGACTTGCGCGAAGGAATTTTTGTTCACACAACGCCATGCGGCTTGGCCGGGGATTCTTTCGATTGTTCCGTCTCCTCCACAGACTGCAACATGTTTTGGCCAGACAAACTTCTTTTCTTTTCCGTTCCGCAGTTCCGTTAATACTTTGACAATATCCGGGATAACATCACCCGCCTTTTGCAAGACCACGGTGTCCCCGACACGCACATCGAGACGATTGATCTCGTCTTCGTTATGGAGCGTGGCGCGAGAAACCACTGAGCCGTAGACCAGAACGGGGCGCAAGTGTGCAACGGGAGTAAGCACACCAGTGCGACCCACCTGAAGCGCGATATCCTCGACAACCGTGGTAACCTGCTCGGCTGGGAACTTGAATGCGATACCGAAACGTGGCGCCTTGCCCGTATAGCCGAGCACATCTTGTAAATGCCGTTCATTGACTTTCACCACGACACCATCAATTTGATAATCTTCCCGCGGCGCCTTCTTCTGCCATTCTTTCCAATAGGCAATCGCCCCTTCGATGTCTCTCACGTGTCGAAAATTTTTATTTACTGCAAATCCAAGTTTTTGCAGTAAACGCAACTCGTCTTCTTGTGTCTCCGGCACCTTCTTGATCTGCGCGACATCATAAATGAACGTATCGAGATGGCGGGAGGCGGCAACTCTCTGATCGAGCTGACGGATAGAACCTGCGGCGATATTCCGAGGGTTAGCGAATAACTCCTCGCCACGTTTTTTGCGTTCTTTGTTGAGCGCTCCCAAGACCGACTTCTTCATATATACTTCGCCCTCTACGATACAGTCGACGGGTTCCGTAAGCGTGAGCGGTACCGACTCGATGGTACGAATATTGTGCGTGACATCCTCCCCAATAACGCCGTCACCGCGCGTCGCCGCGCGGGAAAGTTTCCCCTGTTCGTATTCATAGACGATCTTGAGACCGTCAATCTTGAGTTCACACGTGTAGGTCGGTCTCTCTTTGATCCCCTCTTTTTCCAAAAACCTTTTCACTCGCTCATCATAGGAAACAAGATCTTCCGGGCTAAACGCGTCATTATAAGACCACTGCAGAACCTTGTGTCGGATTTTGACAAACTGCTCCAGAGGCTTCCCGGCAACACGCTGAGTCGGAGAGTCCGGCGTCACGAGCGACGGGTATTCTCTCTCCAGCCTCACCAGTTCGTCCTTGAGCGAATCGAGTGCGGCCGCCGTGATCTCCTCCTTATCGAGCACATGATAGAGGTATCGATGGCGCTCAATGGCCTTGCGCAACCTTTCGACCCTCGCACGGACAACCTCAGGAATCTTTCTTTTTTCTTCTTTCGTCATACGAAAAGTATACCCCGTAAGTGTGTTCACCGCTCCATTTGAGAATTTTGTGTACAATACGGGGGCAAACCTTCACGGCTCCTCGTTGTCTGTAGCAAGCCTGCTAAGAAGCAGTCTGCTACGGGGCGGGCCGTGCACATGCCTCACTTGCCTGGATACGCTAGATATTCGTGAAGACCGCAAGCTCCCGCTGTGTCCGACGCGGCAATGCAACGTTACAGCTATTGTACCCGTCGCTAATGATCGTTGTTGATTCGGTCCCATCCTTGGTAACCGTCACGTCAACACACGTCCCGTCGAGAAACCGGAGCGAGAAAGTCGTTACTCCATCCACCGCGGTTGTGGTGACAGACCAATTCGTGTCGGGGACAGAGGAAAGGTGGATGTCGCTTTGCCCGTTATGACAAACGGCGTCGTCGTCTAAATTTATGGGAATCGTGTAGGCCGTCCCCGTCGCAAAGATCGTGTATGGCATGTTGTTTTGAGGATAGGAACGGTCCCAATAGAGTGCACACTCAACACCGCGAGCGGCCGCGGCAAGTGCTTTTTCGGAGTCTCGAAGAAAGGAAGAGAGCGTGACCTCTCTCATTGTCATACTGTAAAGACCGAGACTGACCGCAAGCAAGATGCTGATCACGAGGAGCGTCAGGAACAAGATGTACCCCTTCTCACCACTTTTTGGTCGCCCAAAAGTGGTAAGGAGTGTACCCCATTTCATCTTTTGTTTGTTGTAATGTTTAGGCACCTGATGCTTCATGATGATTTTTCTTTGAGCAAAGATCACAACTGAGGGAACCAATTAAAGAGGTCCTGGGAAATACTTATCGTCCGAGCCGCCCCCCCGTAACCCGGGTAGGTCACCGTCGCGGTTACTCGCACCTGACGCTGGGGATTTCCGAGGTTGTCGATATTCGTGATTGAAATCGTGCGACGGAACGCGGTCTTCACCCATGGTGATGCAAGCGCATCGTTGGACTGCCGATAGAGCCCCGTATTGGGGTTGACGTACATTATGGCCTTGTCACCACAACCGCCGGTGCACTTGAGCACATTTTGGTTGTCCCAGACATCAGCCGCATGTTCTGTCACATCAATGATACAGTCATCATCGCAACTACTAATCCACTTCATCCAGTCTCTTCCGTCACTGTGGGTATCATCTGCCGAGTTGTTGTCCCGCATACTGTGCACTACTTCAAGCCCCTCCTCGACAAGATGCGTTGCGATCATTTCACTTCGCGCAGCACCGGAAGCCTTTATGCTGTGTGCGGCGAGCGTTATCGGCCCCGCAATGGCGATGGACAAGAGCGTGATTGAAACGATCGACTCAATGAGTGTCACGCCTGCTACGTAGCAGGAGCTTCTCCTTATTGCGGAGCCCGCCTGCCGCAGTGAGTACACTCGTGGGTCTCGTATCCTGTGTGAAAAGAATTTCATAACTATGGAGCAAGGTTTGGGGTATAGGTACTCACCGTCGTTTGTATGTCAAATTTGGTCGCAGTACGAAGTGTC
>Ga0209541_10001377_pt1 | contig 48526 bp, 48 predicted proteins | sample RifCSPlowO2_01_FD_184027 | JGI IMG/M metagenome (GOLD analysis project Ga0209541, IMG submission 184027) | Groundwater microbial communities from Rifle, Colorado - Rifle CSP2_plank lowO2_0.1 (SPAdes) (version 2) | ecosystem: Environmental > Aquatic > Deep subsurface > Groundwater | place...
AAAGTCTGGTTGAATTTAAATCAAGAAAAAATAAATAGCCCTTTGAACCGATGAATAATTCAGCCAGTAAAATATAAAAACCGTACTCTATTTTTTTCAGAGTAAAAAATAGAGCAATAATTACAACAATAAAGAAAGTTGCTTGTTCAAGGGCCGGCGTTAAATAACTGAGTAGAGATAATAACTCAGCAATAATTAAACTGACTATTGTAACTTTAAATGTTTTACCAAACAAAGCCATGTTTTTTGAAATAATACCAGGCGCTTTTAACAAAGATCAGTTGCTTTCTTATTGTTAGCCGTTGACTAAAACTTTGCCCGCCGTAGTGAATAATTTTGGCATTGGCATTATACCAAACTTGCCAGCCAGCGGCCTTGGCTCGTTTGCAATAATCAACCTCTTCAAACCAAAGGAAAAATTTTTCATCCAGCAAACCAATTTCTTCCAAAGTTTTTTTTCTGATCATAAAAAATGAGCCAGCCACTTGCTCCGCCGGCTGAGCAATTTTATAGTCAAAGTCTTGGGCTAGGTAGCTTCTTAAGGCTGGCAGACCAGGAATAATCTTGGCTACTTTAGTTAAAATCAGCAATATTGGTAGCAGCCGAGGGAAACGTCTGACAGATGGCTGCAGAGTCCAATCGGGATTACAATGTTTACAGCCGGCAATGCCAATCTTATAATTTTCTTCCATAAATTCAACCATATTTTTGAGCGTATTTTCGCCGATTTCTGTATCAGGATTCAGGAGTAAGATATATTTAGCCTGACTTTTTTTAATTCCCTGGTTGTTAGCTGTCGCAAAGCCCAGGTTGTTTTTATTGGCTATTATATTAACATCCGGGAAATTTGTTTTGACCATTTCAACAGTGTTGTCAGTTGAAGTATTATCTATTACAAAAATCTTCAGGTTTATCTTACCTTGGTTTTTATAAACTGATTTCAGGCATTTTTTGAGCAGCTCGCTGACATTCCAAGATACAATAATGATGGATAAGTCTAGCATAGAGTTAAGAGATCAATAAAACAATAAAACAATAAATCAAAAAATAAATTTTTAAATTCAGAAACATTTGTTTTATTGATTTATTAATCATTTGATTTTTTGTCTTATTAAAATATTTCTTTCTTTTTAATTTTTTTCCATTGGCCGGGTTTCAAATCCCCAAGTTCTAATCTACCAATTCTGATTCTTTTTAATTTTATCACTGTATAGCCCAGCTTTCCTAACATTCGTCTGATTTGCCGATTAACACCTTCATGCAATATTATTCGAGCCGATTTATTTTTTGCCATGACAATCTTGACAGGCCTTAACTTTTTTTCTCTCAAAGTTATGCCTCTTTCTAATCTGTGGATATCTTCGGTTTTTAAATCTTTGTCCAGGACAACAAAGTATTCTTTTTCATGATTAAATTTCGCGTGAGTTACTTCTTGGGCTAGGTCACCGTCGTTAGTTAGAAGCAGCAGCCCGCCTGAATCTTTATCGAGTCTACCAACTGGATACAATTTTTGTTCAGACTTAATTAGATTGATAACTGATTTGCCATGGTTGCTGACAGTACTAGAAACATAGCCGATTGGTTTATTAAGGGCAATATAAATTTTTTCGGGGTTCGGCTTAATAATTTTATTTTTGTACTTTACAGTATCGATTTGGGGATCTACTTTACTACCGATTTTAGCCAGTTCATTGTTGATTGTTATTTGTCCCTGTCTAATTAAATCTTCCGCTTTTCGCCTCGAAGCAATTCCAGCCTGGGATAAAAATTTCTGAAGCCGCATCATAGATTATGTTTTTCCTTGATAATATTTTCGGCCAGTTTATAGTCTTTAACTTTTTTTGACTGCCAAGGTAACTTAAAGATAAACTTCGGTAACCAGGCTGACATTGTCCCTCTGGTTTTAACAGTAAATAAAACTTCGGGTATAAAATGACCAGTGAAACCTTTTTCTGCCATAGTTAAAAATAAATCCCAGTCCTGAAATCGTTTTAGTTTTTCATCAAAACCCGGGAAAGTCTCGTGCCTGATTAAAGAAGTGGTATGAATATAGGGCATTTTTTTTAATTTCTCACTGTCGAATGGCCAAAGATTAAAGGTTTTAAAGCCGAATTTAAAAGCTGAATAAGCATAAGCTGTTTGACTATTTTTTTTAAGGGCCTGATACATTTTTTCTAACATCAATGGCTTGGCTGTAATGTCAGCATCCCAGAAAATAACAAAAGGGGCAGAACAATCTTGCTCTCCCCGATTGCGGGCGGCCGAAGCCCCCCTATTTTCTTGATTAATAATTTTTATCTTATTTTTGTATTGTTTTAATATTTTGGTCGTGCCATCTGTTGAGCCATCATTGACAACAATTACTTCAAAATCACTAAAATTTTGTTTGAAAATACTATCCAGACAGCCTTTAATAGTCTTTTTTCCGTTATAGACCGGTACAATTACGCTGATTACTGGCATAAGTTATGCTAAAACCTCCTTAATCTTTTCAGTCTGACTGGCCCAATCGAACTCTTCGATTACTCGTTCCATCCCCTGGAGGCCGAGTCTTTCAGCATAAGCAGAGTCAGTAAGTAGTTTAATCAGGGCTTCAGTTGCCTCCTCTACCCTATTCGGGTTGATCAGGAGGCCAGTTTTGCCATTAATTACTGCCTCTCCTACTCCGCCGCTTTTTCCGCCAATAACTGGTTTACTAAATAGATTAGCTTCTAAATATGCAATGCCAAAACCTTCAACATCAGGACCAATTTGCCTGGAAGGCATGGCAAAAACGTCACAAACTTGATAGAAAGCGGGCAACTCATTATCAGTAATATAGCCTAAGAATTTAACGTAATCGCGTAGGCCTTGTTGATTTACTAATTTCTCCAGTTCTTTTTGATAGGGACCAGTGCCGATTATCAAATAAATCAGGTTGGGTATTTTTGCTATCACTGCCGGTAAAGCTTTAATTATTAGATCATGGCCTTTTCTGGCAACCAGTCGGCCGACCGTTAAAATTATCTTTTTATTTTTTAAGCCGTAGTCTTCATTAATTTCACCAATTTTCCATTCCGAAACTTCATCATTATTGATATTGGGACATGGGTGAACGACTATTATTTTATCTGCGTCAGCGCCTAATTTAACTAATTCATCCTTGGTAAAATGGCTGTTAGCCACAACGGCTTTAGCGCCATCAATAATTTTTTTTATTAGTATTTTTTTCCGAGTGAATTGCTGGGGCAGCAAGATGTCAAAGCCATGAGTATAAACAATGTAAGGAATGTGGTGGCGCCTGGAATAAAGATAAGCTAAAGTGCCCAGCGGCAGAATTTGGCCGACTTGGATCAGTTCAATATTATGGAGTTTGATAATTTTGCCCATCATTCTAATCAAACCCATCTGAAGCAAACGAGACGTAAGCGTACTGGTTTTCAGGAGGTCTTCCAAGATTTTATCTCTGATGATGGCAAATTTTTGTTTTTCATCAAATTTTTCACAATTTGGTTGGTTTGGTGCCATCACGGTAATTTTTTCCGCTGGTAAATTTTTGCAAACATTATAATAATAAGTCGCCACGCCGCCGGCCTGAGGTGGGAATTCTAAGGTGACCAAGAGAGACTTTTTCATATTAAACACAAAAACACGAGAACACAAAAACAAAAAACCATTTGTTTTCTTGCTTTTGTGTTTTTGTGAAATAGTTAAACATTTTAAAATCAGGATTTTGATAGCTTAAGTTCAGAAAAATTAAACCCTTTGACTAGCAGTAAAACAGTAAAGTAAACTAATGCGCTGATTGGTATTAATAACAATAGACTGAAATAATTTTCTAGAATTAGAATAAAAATTATCATTATTGCCGTTGCCAATAGAGACTTGCCAACGATTAATAGCAATTTATTTAGACTTAAGGCAATAATTTTTCTCACCCAAATAAAGTCTAAGAACAGTAAAATTAGATTGGTGACCAAGAAGGTAATACCTGCCCCGAAAAACGTGTATTGCGGAATTAAAATGATGTTTAAAATAACCGCTAAAGCCGTGATCAGACCGCGATTGAGAGTGGTATTTTTTTGCCGGTCACAGGCATTAAGCAAATAGCCAGTCGGAAAAGCCAGAAAAATAAATGGGATGGCTAGGCTCATTATCATAAAAGTCGGTATAATAGTTTGATACTCCGGCCAAAGCAGATTAATAATCGGCGCACTTAAAGTCACCAAAGCCAGGCTTAGTGGCAAACTAATAATTACCAGATAGCGAAAGGCTTTAATAAATGTTTGGCCCAGCAATTCTTTGGAATTACAGTGGTAATAACTGAAAGCCGGAAAAATCACAGCGGCAAACGCGGCTGGGATAACTTGCTGAAAAGCGTAAACCACTTTGGCTGGTATCGCAAAAAAGCCGACTGCTTCGTCGTCAGCCAAATAGCTAAGCAAAACCGAATCAGATGTATTGTAGATTTTCACAAAAATGCCAGCTAAGGCGAAAGCAGGGATTATTTTAATAAAATAAGAAACGATTTCTGAATTCCATTTAGGCCAAAGCCGAAATCTAAGTTTTAATTTCAACAAACTGGCCGAGAATAGAAAATTGAATAAACTAGCACCTAGCAAGGCCACTATTAAATGTTTAACTTGGCCAGTTGTCTTTAAAGCGATAATACCTAAAGTAAAAATAATTATTTGAACCAAAATAGTGTTAATGCTTTCGTATTTTAGATTGTGCCGGGCTCGAAAAATCACCCAAAAACTTAAAGAGAACGAGTCAAGAAGCATAACAAAACTGGCCAAATAGACTAAAAGCCTGACTTCAGGCGGTTTGCCACTAATATTAATGAAAATCCAGGCGGCTAATAGTGTCAGAATGCCGAGCGGAATTTTGAGCGCTATTACGCTTCTTAGGAAGTCGTTAGCCTTTTGTCCATCTTTTGAGGCTTCACGGGTTAACACTGGTGAAAGTCCCAGATCAACGAAGATTGAAAATAAGGTAGTAAATGATAAAGCAAATACATATTGACCGAGTTGACCTGGCATCAAGCTATTTGAGATAAACCAAAAATAGACAAAAGCTAGGATTTTTTGAAAGGTCAGAGCAGCAGTAAAATAAGTCGTATTTTTAGCTAGGCGACGTTCTTGCATATCATGATTTTCCCATTTTTAAGCTTTTTTGTCAAAACAAAAAACCATAAAAATGCGATCTCAGCCGCATCTCTATGGTTTTTTATTTGGTTAATTATTATTAGTTTCTTCAGCTGGATTATCCATAATCAGCGGTTCTGGCGCTGGCATTGGCAAAATGCGAATTGGGTCGTCATTGCCAGCTTCAAATTCAGCCAGTACTTCTTTTATCAGCGGGACGACTACGTTTTGCTTGTAAGCATTAGGGAGTATCTGTTTGGTTGTTGCTTCAGTTTGAGGCTGGTTAATTACTGGAAAGATTAAAGCCGGCACCAGTAATTCTTCAGTCTGACCGTTTTTGTAGTTCCATTTTTTGAGGTAACCCAGTTTAGGTTCACCCAATTCTATTTCGTAAACAGTAGTTGCATCGGCAAAAGGATAGGAGTAAACTCCGCCAGTCTCGGCAAATTTGAGAATTCGATTAAAATCGGTTTCTGCTTCATACATTGAGCTCTGGTAGTTTTGGGTAAATAGACTGTTCACCCCGTTTACTCTTTTATCTCTAATACTAACTGTTACACTTAAACCGGCTGGATAACCATAACCTTCGTAAACACCTTGACCTTGAATTTCAAGGGGGTAAAGTACAGTTAAAGAGTCAGGCAGATACAATTCAGCTTGGTTAACTGTTTGAGCATAATAAACTCGCCAATTATTATCAACAAACGGATCACCGTAGTTTTCCAGGCTAATTTTATGTTGTGAGAGAAAATCATTAGCAATCCTGATTAACTCTTCGTCAGTCGGAACGTCGGAAATTGTTACTCTTTGAGCTTCATAACATTTCTCATCCTGACATTGGCCCAGCGGCCAGGTCTGCCAGTTTTGGTAAATCGTTAATGAACCTTCTTCTAGATTGGCATTGATTGCATAGCCATAAGGTTTGTCCTGGATAAAACTGACATTTTGGACTTTGCTATCCGAGAAAGCTGATAGGTCAGCTAAACCCAGATTGAAGCTGGAGAGTAGTCCGGCGATCTGCCCAGCACTGCCAATACCCCTAATTCTTTTTAAGACAGGCAATTTATCTTGATCAAGGGTAATTGGTTCACCTTTATAGACATATTTGTAATTAACCATTAGGTAGTCAGGCGGTACTATCATGGCGGATTCTGAAGTAGCATAACCGCTACCGCCGCCGGCTTGTGATCGAGGAGCAACTATCGCATCGCCGGCGCCTAAACCGAGCGGTGCTACTGCACTTTTAGCTTGTTCTAGTCCTAGATCAGATACCGTTGCTTCAGGCTCTAGTAACCCGAAAGCATTATCCCCCACCCTAGTAATTTTCAGCCCAGTATCAAAGGTAGGAGTAAACTTTGATTGATTTAGTGAATTAAGCACCGGAATTAGAATCAGCGCGGTTAGCACTGCCCCTCCGGCAACATAAGCGAGTTTTTTCATAGTGAATAGTTTAGTTAGTTTGTTAAGCAGAGAGGTAGTTTGTTTTGAACTAGTCTTTGCTAAGAGTTCAGCGCGCAGTCTCTTAGCAAAAGCTTGGTCAAATTTAGTGTCCGGCTTGGATACTAAAATTTTATTAATTATTTTAATTAATTCTTTTTCATGTTTTTTGAGTGAACCATCAAGTTCATAGAGCTCATTTAAGATTTGATTTACCACGTTAGATTTATTCTTCAATCTAACGTGGTTTATTTGATTAGCCATAATATTTGTTTGGTAATTAGTAGTATGTAAAATATCACAAACGACATTTCTTCTCGTAACTTCGTAATCACGCGAGAAAAAGTCATTTTGCAGTTGGCAACAGTTAATCCGGTAATTTCAGCGATTTCCTGATAAGAAAGTTGGTCCCAAAGTCGCATTATTACAATTTCTCGTTGTTGCGGTTTAAATTTCTGTAAATATTTTTTTACGGTATCGAGTTTTTGAATCGTATTAATGTCAGTTTCAATGTTGCTATCAGATGATAGATCCCAAATATCATCAATATTAGCTTCAGTTCTTTTAGTCCGATGATAGTCAATCACAGTGTTTCTAGCAATCCGGTAAATCCAGCTAGAAAAACTGCCTTTGGCTTCATCAAAACTTTTGATGTTTTTCAAAGCCTTAAAAAACGTCTGGCTAGTCAAATCCTCAGCTGTTTCTTTGTGCAAAGTCTTGTAGTAGATGAAATTGTAAATTTTTTTAATATAAAGATCATAGAGACGGCCGAACTGATCTAGCTCTCCGCCTTTAATTCGCGCAATGGTTTGGGATTCATTGTTTTCCATGTTCGTCCTTTATTGAGGAAGATTTTGTAGCTTTTCTTCTTTTTTGCTTTAATTCGTTGAATTTTTGCCTGGATTAATTTTACCATAAAAAGCTCTTGTTATTAACAGTTAACAGTCAACTTTCGCCGTTTTGTTAATGGTTAACTGTTAACTGTAAACTGTTATTTTATGCCTCTCTGTTATATACTACGAAGCCAGGGCTTAAAGGTAACAAAAAAATCCCTTTTTGAAGGGAAATGAAAAGATTGAGAGGGTCTTTTCGACGGAATTGAATTTGTTTGGGGGGGAGTTTATTTTTTGGAGGTTTTTTGTGTTGTTTGTTGTTTTTTGTGTAGAGAGAAGTTAGGTGGGTGAAGGTTCTACATCTTTTTTGCAAACGGTGCAGAGCTTTCACCCATAACCTCATGCTCTATTCCCCTGTAAAATTCAATCGCTCTCAATCTTCACTTTTATTATATCATGTCAGATAAACTTGTCAATACATTATTACGAAGCTTGTTTAAGCCAAAATAAATTTTATCCCCAGTTCAGATTCGGGTTAATCAAGAAGCACCCTTTTGAGGTGCTACGTTGATTTTATCTCAAGTGAAATCGAGAGATTAGCTTTATTTTTTTTATTTTGTTACTTTCTAATTTAAAAGTCAAATTTTAAACATCTACAAGGGGTTTTGCTTATCTTTTTTTGATAAAGTGATTTAATTACCGTAAAGAGTACGGATACCAGTGGTATCGCCAGAACCAAGGTCAAGATCAACGTCATGGTAATAGCCATACATTACTTCAGTACTGCAGACACTGTCGTACAAGTCGTCAAGCCCAGCCCCATGACCAAACTCGTGTAACACAACTGAATTAAGGTCTATTGAACCGTCGCCGGGAAAGTACTCGGTATCAAACAGAATATCATACTCATAAATATTTTTTCCTTGATACCAGATAGCAGTAACTGCAATAACATCAGGTTCTGAATAAGTACCAAAGAGAATTGAGTTTTTCTGATCATAAACACCCCAGGTACCGGCGCCACTTACACGGCTACCAAAAATAGTTGCTGAGGTTACGGCATCCCAGGTGCTGACGGCTGAAGCGGCTGAAGCGATCAAGGCGGTATTATCAACGGCGTAACTCTCCACCCAATTCCAATGTGGTTTAGCTCCAGAAAGAAACCCGTAGCAGGTTGGTGCTGGTGGTTCTTCGCCACCGCCGCCTTTTTGACAATCAGACGGGCAGCTCTTCCAGTTTTCTTTTGCTTCACAAACACTATCTTCATCACATTGCCCATAAAAGCCAGTGGCATGACGGATAAAAACTACTTTAGTTAATTGGCTTTCTGGCGGTTGAGGAACCACTTGCCCTTGATCATCAATTACCGGGCTAACTCCTTTGGCTTTGACAATTCCTTGGTTATCAGGTAATTGTGGCAAAGCAAAGGCTACGCTAACAGTTAAAAGACTTAAAGCAAAGGCTAAAAGGGCAATAAAAGTAAGTTTTTTCATATGTTTTTATTTAGATGATTTAGAGTAATAATATTTTATTATAAATTATAATTAATGTCAAGCTGAATTTTATGGTTGTAATATGTCTTCTGTTCGGCCATCAACAGCAATGATTACTTGATTAACAGTGGGAAATTGTTTTAAAGTTTCGGTAATTTGCGCGCGGATGGCTGAAACGCGACAGGAGCCACCAACTTGGAATTCGATTTGCTGATCAAAATCAACCATGGCAATACCGTCTTGAATAGTCAGACTTTGAATTTCTACTCCTTGATTGATACTAGTGAAATAACCATCTGCTTTATCTTGTTCAGTCGGTCCTTGTAAGAGTTGCTCTAGCGCTGCTTGGCCGACCGCTTGAGTTTTAGGAATCGTTCGCTCTATTGGAAAAACTTTATTGCAGGAATATTCTGGATCAAGTTTATCATTATTAAAAAAGACTTTTATAGTCGTGGTTTCGGACTGACCAAAAATTACCGGCATTCGTAATTCATCGGCATTTTCCGGCAAGCCTGAAGGGTTATCTTTTTCTAAAACTAGCCAGCCACTTGTGTTTGGTTCAGCAACAAATTCTAAAGTCGCTTCAAAAGGCACAAAATTTTCAGTCATCCAGTCGCTTTGAGCCTGCGCAATCGCTATAGCAATTTCATTGTTATTTTCATCCAGCAGTTTGATTGGAAAACTGGCTTCAAAAAACCAATAACCTCTGGCCTGCCCAGTGATTACTAGCGGACTTGAAATAGTTTGGTTTGGCCTCGGGTTACTGACTTGGATCAGATCGGTTTTTTCTAATTCATTACCAATATCTTCAGTAAAAGTTTTCCCATTGGCCCGACACTGCCGCGGGTAACTTTCCATCACCGGATTGCCGGCATCAATACAATCTTGGAAGCTGTTTATTTCAGAATCAGCCAGGTTACAGCCGGTAGTTGGTTTTGGAATTGACGGTGAGCCGTGTTTAACCCATTCTCCGTCAACGCAAAGCCAGGTATCCTCACTACCTCTAATAAAAAAGACAAAGGCTATAACTAAAACAATAATGATGATTGAAAAGGTAATGATTTTTTTCATACCTTAATTTTCTCTCTTTTTAGTAATCTTGTCAAAACTATCGGTTGGTAAGTCCGGGCTTGGTGCGGGGTCAAAACTAAAACCGCCACTCCATTTTTGACAGAGCAGGCGGTTTTAGTTTTCTGCCGCTTGGGCAAGAGGAATTTCGTCTGATTGATTCATTTTAATTTTCTTGTCTTTGCAGTTTAGGTAATACTAACTGCTTTTTTTCTTTAAGACTAAAATAGTAAGTGCTTGCCATCGTGCCAACAGCGCAACCTAAAGCATACAAGGTTATAACCTGAAAGTTGGTAATATCTTCAACAATAGTCTGCAAGACGTAATACCAGATGAAGATATTAATTACAGTAATCATACCGCTGGCAAGGACTTTAGTTTTAGTCACCATTTTTGTCCAAGCGGTGATAATCAGCATTTCAAGAATGCCAATGAAAAATAGCACCATATTTCCTTCAGTTAGGTTAATCGTAAACTTTGTTAAAGTTCGACCTTTTTACCCCGCTTCTATTCTCCTGAATAATCCTTAGAATAGGGGCGGCGGTTAAGCAAAAAACGCCCCTCATACAAGGAAACGCTTTTTGCTCAAGTATCTTAGCTTAAATTGGTTTTTTTGTCAATAGAGGTATTTTTTGCACTTTTAACTCAGCTATTTAACTCTAATTTATTTTTCAAATTAGCCAGGTGGCGATCAACAGATAAATTAATAAAGTGACAACGTCTTGAATAGCAGTGGCAAATGGTCCTGAACCCAAGGCAGGATCCTTTTTTGTGGCATACAGGATGGAAGGTATGGTAATAGCGATTAATACAGCCGCCAAGGTACTAAGAACAATTGCAATGCCAACTGCTAAAGCGACTTTTACTGATTGCAGCCAGATAAAAGAAAAACTAGCAATCATAAGAGCTGAAATCATTGCCAAAGCCAAACTGACGACAATTTCTTTATTCAGAAAAGCTAAACTTTTTACTTTCTGCGAAGAGAGTAGGCGGATCAGCAAAGCTTGAGTTTGAGTGCTGACAGCATTACTAATGTAAACTATTACCGGGATAAAAAATGCTGTAGCAATTTCTTTTTCCAGGGTGGGTTCAAACCAACTAACCAAAGTGGCACCGATCATTCCGCCGATTAGGCCAATAATTAACCATGGCAACCGGAGCTTGACGAGCCTAGAAATTCTGGCTTTGAAAATATCAACAGTCGGATGTTCTTTGGTAATGCCGGAAAAAAGCAGAAAGTTTTCAACATGTTTGCGGTGAAGAATCTCTAGAATTTTATCAGTGCCAATAACGCCTATAAACTCCCGAGTACCAATTTTAAAAACTGGTACTGCCTTGATATTGTGCTGAATAGCAACAATCGGGGCTCTCTCATGGTGGGGCGAAACAATAATGCCGGCTGGATCAGGTTTCATTATGTTTTTAATCAAAGTTTCATTTTGATTTCGCATCAGTTCTTTAACTGAAAGAACGCCGATTAAATTGCGTGATTGGTCTAAAACATAAATGTAATTAATTGTGTCCCAGTGTTTTTTATCCCGGATAAGCTCAATAGTTTTGCCCACAGTGTAATCTGGTGAGACAATTGGTACATTTTTTAAAATTTCTTCATTGATTGTTTTTTGAGAATTTTGTATATTATTAGCCATATATTTTACCAGCCACCGCCTCCCCCTCCGCCGCCAAAACCAGAGCTTGAACCTGGTGCAGTGGCTGAAGAGGCAACCGCGCTGGCAAAAGCGCCGCCAAGTGAGGAAGAAAAATCAGAAATATTTGAAGTTGAAAAACGGTGGCCAACATACCAGACTGGAACATAGTCTGTCCCCTGCTCTCTTAACTTAGCAAATACATCAGCAAACTGTTCAGCCCATTTTTGTTCTACTCCCAGTGCTAGGGCATGGGGCAAGTATTTTTCGAAAAGTTCAGGAGTTTTTTTGGGCGGATTATGAAAATTGAGCCGATCTTTTTCAGTTACTGATAAAAACCACTTGAAGCCTTCAATATGGTCGAGGATTTTGCGGCCTTTGGGAGTGGGGGCTTTGATTAACGGTATAAAAATAAAATTTAGTATAACTATTATTATTATAATAATAGTGGCTAATATTGATACCTGTGAAACTAAGAATAGTAATAATAATGTGATAGCAGAAATACTAAAACCTAAGAATAATATTTTGGTATTTGATTTAAAGTATCTATTTTTTTTTCTTCGCTTAAATTGTCAGCCAGAATTTTTTTAGCTTTTTGAATTTTTTTATAATGTGTCTGGCTGATTATAATTTTTTTGGTAGTAGAGAATGTTAGATCATTAATAAATTTCTCCTCAAAATTATTAAGAGAAATATTAGTATTAGGGATGTGGGTAATCGTATATTCTTTTTTATCCTCAATAATTTTGAGAACTCCTTTAACTGCTAAGTAGATAATTTGTGAAACAAAAGTTTTATTATCAAATTTCATTTTTTTCAGATAACGCATCAAGAATCAGACTTAATTTTGGGAATAATTGTCGCTTTTTCATAGCATTATTTAAAATGGTTTATTTTTTTCAGGTCAGTATAAATATTTTTCATTCTGTTTGATATTTCTTCCCTGATAAATTTTAGATTGCCGTATTGGCTATGCCGACCGACTAATTCAATAAAGCCCTGGCCTTTTACGCTTTGATTATTAAATTTACCCTCCACACTGATTGGTCCTTCCCAGTAATTAATTGTTCCAAAGATAATTTCTTGGTCCTCGACCAGAGGTTTAACAACTAAGTCAATATTTTTAGCTGGCACTTCAATCCGCCAGGATAAATAATATATAGCTTTGGTTTTTTTACTTTTCCAGGCCTGTCCAATCGGAGTCAGCTTCACTGCTTTAAAATGCTCTTGTTGATCATTTTGATTCGAGATACTGGCTAGGTAGGTTTTATTATCCTTTTCTCTATATTCAAAACAGACTAATTCAATATTATTCTCCAGTTGGATTGAAAACCAAGTCCAATAATCTTTAGTATAGCTAACATCTGCCCATTGATGATCCATCCATGATTTCCCAGTTACTTTAATCCATTTATCTCTGACTTTAATCACCCCCTCAGTTTTAAGATTCGTTAATGAATAATAAAAAGTTGATTTAGTGTTACCTAATTTTAAAAAGCCGCTCCCTCCTTCGGTAAGTGGTTGTTTAATTGAGGTTAAATTGAGATCAAGATTCTCAGTTTTTATTCGGTATTGATTCAAATCAGTTTGTTCAATAGCTGAATTGACATAGCCACCTACTATCAGCGGGTTAATATAATTAACAAATAAAAGCGGCTTTGTCCAACTGTCTTTAGAAATCATTGAAAGATAGTCAATCACGGGGTAATTTTTTTGATTTTTAATATCCGAGAGTATTGAATGGGAAAAGTAAATAATTTTTTTAGGGAGATTACTCAAAAAAGGGATTTTAACTGCCTTCGTTTTGGCTTTAAAGAGGCAGTCCATAAATGTGTAGGCGTTGCCATCTTCGCTCTTTAGGTGGCCATTAAAATACCACCATTCGATGATTGAATCATGAAGTTTTTCATCTTGAGGAAATTTAAGCGTCTTCATGGTTTAATTTTAGCATAAAAAGCAGTTAATTTAAATAACAAAAACGGGGCTGTTGCCCCGTTTTTATATATGATTGGAATTAACGTTTGGAAAACTGCGGTGCGCGTCTGGCTCTTTTCAGGCCAGGTTTCTTTCTTTCTTTTCGTCTCGGGTCTCGTCTTAAAAAGCCAAGCGGTTTTATGGTTTTGCGTAGCTCTTTATCGAAAAGCGTTATTACCCGCGCAATGCCGTGACGGACTGCTTCGGCTTGGCCGTGGACGCCACCGCCAATAACTTTAATTGAGAAATTGAAATCATTAAGCTTGCCGATTGATTTTAATGGCGCAGTAACGATTTGTTGAGATTCAAAATAAGGAAAATATTCTTTATAATTTTTTTCATTAATAATAATTTTACCTTCGCCTTTTTTGAATAATCTAACGCGGGCAATAGATCTTTTCCGGCGACCAACAGCATATAGATAACTGCGGCGCACTCGCTTTTTTTTCTGTTCCTCGGTTTTTTTAATCGAATTAGCGGAAGCTTCAGTTGACTTTTTCGGTCTTGGCATAATTAGTTAGAGATTTTAAGTCGTTTAATCATTTTATTTCTTAATTTATTTTTTGGCAGCATGTTCCAAACGGCTCGTTTTAAAACTTCAGTTGGGTCTTTACTGAATAATTCTCCTAAACCCTTGGTTTTTAAACCACCTGGGTAATTAGAGTGATGGAAATATTTTTTTTGTTCTAGCTTTCGGCCGGTGATTTTTAATTTAGAAACGTTTTTAACTATCACTCCATCGCCACCATCAATATTAGGTTGAAAGCTAACTTTATTCTTACCCCGCAATATTATTGCAATTTCACTAGCTAGCCGCCCTAAAATTTTATCCGTGGCATCAATTTGGTGGTTTTTTCGCACCACCACTGGTTTACTTATCTTCTTTTTAGTAATTTTTTTATTCATATTATTTTAAACAAGTTCAATTTGGACGATTTCAGCTCCATCCCCTGCTCGGCGACCTAAATTAATAATTCTGGTATAGCCACCCTTTCGTTCTTTATAGCGAGGGCCCAGGACTTCCAGCGCTTTCTTCGTCGCCTTTTTATGGTAGAGGGTTTCCAGCAGTCGACGGTGGCTAGTTAAATTATTGTTTTTTGCGGCGGTAATTATTTTTTCAACTATTGGTTTAACTGCCTTAGCCTTAGCCTTAGTAGTTTTAACTTTTTCGTAGATAATAATACTAGTCGCTAGATTTCTTAGTAGCGCTTTTCGGGCTGCAGTATTTCTGTCTAGACTTTTTACCTTTTTCTGATGTCTCATAATTTCTATTAGCTTTTTTGCTTAATTATTTTTCTTCTTTATTTTCTTTTTTAGGTCTGCCTCTCTTTTTAGGCTTTTCCTTTTTTTCTCCTTCCCCTTGAATTTCTTCTTTTTCACTTTCTGTTTCTTTTATTTTTTCCTCAGTTTTTTCTTCTGATTTTTTCTTTTTTCCTTCCTCGGTAGCTTGATTAATTATAAAGTTAAAATGATCAATTAATACTTTAGTGGCCTGGTTTAAGGCTTCCTGGGGGGTGATAGTACCGTCGGTTTCAAGATCGAGGACTAGATTTTCATAATTAGTCATTTGGCCAACACGGACATTTTCGATTTGAAAACCAGCATTAATAATGGGAGTAAAAATTGAATCTAAGGCGATCATGCCGACTTCTAATTCTTCTTTTTCACGCGCTTCGGTTGGAACATAGCCTCGACCTTGACTGACAAGAAGTTCCATCTCTAATTCAGCATCTTTGTTAGTGAGAGTCGCAATAGTTAATTCCGGATTGACTACCTCAACATCGCTAGTGGTTTTAATGTCTTTAGCTTTAACTTCTTTTTCGCCTTTGACTTTTAGTTCTAATCTAACCGGTTCTTCGGAGTGAACCTTTAAGCGGAGCTGCTTTAGGTTTAAAGAGACTTCAACTATATCTTCTTTGACATTAGGAATGGCAGAAAATTCATGATTTACCCCTTTGATTTTAAAAGCAATAACCGCTGCCCCTGGTAACGAAGAAAGTAATACTCTTCGTAATGCATTCCCTAAAGTAGTACCATAGCCAGGATGACAGGGTTGGATGCTGACAGTAGCTTTGTTTTTACTTTCTCCTAGTTGGATTTCGACTTTGGAAGGAAGAGAAATGTTTTCCATATAATTTAGCTTTTAGCTTGTAGGAGGTAGCTTGTAGGGATTTTTAAAATAAATTCTATAAGCTACAAGCTATTTCCTACCAGCTATATTATTTATCTTGAATAAAACTCAACTATTAAACGAGTATTAAAGCTTTTTTCCAACTCTTCTTCTTTTGGTCTATTGATGATTTTAGCTTTCATTTCTTTAGGGTCGAAATGAAGCCAACCGGGTACCTCGTGTTTTTCTAAATTTAGATCAATGAAGGCCTTGGTTTTAGTCTTGGATGGTTTAATAGTTATTTCATCCTTTATTTTAACTTGATAGGATGGGATATTGACTTTTTTGCCATTAACTAGAAAGAAGCCGTGACTAACTAACTGCCGGGCTGCTTTTCGGGATTTAGCTAAACCTAAGCGATAAATCACATTATCAAGCCTCATTTCAAGCAGTTGGCCTAGAATTTCATTGGTATCACCCTTTTGCTTGATTGCTTTTTGGTAGTAGTTTCTGAATGGCCTTTCTAGTATGCCATAAATTTTTTTAGCCTTTTGTTTTTCGCGGAGTTGATGACCGTATTCAGTTAATCTTTGACGAGTTTTTTTAGCACCATGAATGCCAGGTGGGTAATTTCTTCTGACTATTGGGCATTTAGGGCCATAGCATTTTTCACCCTTTAAAAAGAGTTTCACTCCTTCCCGGCGACATTGTTTACATTTGTGGTCTAAATCTTTTGACATATGTTATTAAACTCGTCGTGGTTTTGGCGCCCGGCAACCATTATGAGGAATTGGAGTAATATCTTTAATACTTAAAACGTTAATACCATTAGCGTTTAAAGCCCTAACAGCAGCTTCTCGGCCAGAACCAACCCCTTTAATAAAAACATGGACCTCTTTAAGTCCCCAAGGTTTAGTCTTTTCCACGGCTTTTTTTACAATTACGCCAGCGGCATAAGGAGTTGATTTTTTTGGTCCCTTGAAGCCAACTTGTCCGGCAGAACATTGGGCAATCGCGTCGCCGTTTCTATCAGCAAAGGTGATAACAGTATTATTATAGGTAGCCTGGATGTAAGCATTACCGGTAGTAATCTGTTTCCTAATTTTTTTACCTTTTACTGTTTGGTTAATATTAGTTACCGCCGGCGCTATTTGTCCTTTAGCTGTTTCGGTAGTTGACATTTCTCTGACCTTTTGTTGTCCCATATAATAACATTAACAATTAACTAGTAACTATGTTTTTTGGGCTGTCGGTTTGCGGCCAGAACCCATCGTTCGTCTGACATTACCTCGAACAGTCCTACTATTAGTTTTTGTTCGTTGTCCACGAACTGGCAGATTTTTAGCATGGCGTGAACCACGATATGAATCAATTTCTTTCAACCTTTTAATATTTAATAAAATTTCTCGCTTTAATTCTCCTTCTACTTTATAATTTTTTTCAATAGTTTCTCTTAGTTTATTAACCTGTTGTTCGGTTAAATCTTTAACTTTAGTATCAGGACCAATCCCGGCAGTTTTTAAAATTTCATTCGATAAGTTTCGGCCAATCCCAAAGATATAGGTTAAACCGATTTCAACCCTTTTTTCATTTGGTAAATTGATTCCAGCAATTCTAGCCATAAGAGTTTATCCTTGTCTTTGCTTGTGTTTTGGGTTTTTGCAAATAACGTAAAGCTTCTTTTGGCGCCTTACTATTTTGCAATCCTTACAAATTTTTTTAATTGAAGCTCTAACTTTCATAATAAATACGAATTAATACGAATAATTTATCCGAATTTAGAAACGATAAATAATTCTGCCTTTAGTTAAATCGTAGGGGGTAATTTGGACTTTAACCCTATCGCCAGGCAATAACCTGATTTTATTCATCCTCATTCTGCCAGAGAGATGAGCAAGAATTTCATGGTCATTCTCTAGCTTAATCTTGAAACTAGCTGCCGGCAGCAGTTCCAGAACTTCACCCTCCATCTCAATAAATTCTTTGCTGGCCGGTATGTTGTTATTTTTTACCATAATTTAGAAAAAAATAAAATTCTAAGTAGCATCTCTACTAGAATTTTAACTAAAAAACCAGAATTTTTGGCCAGTTTAGTCTTAGAATAGTTTAACTAAAATATTTATAAAAGTCAACCCCGTAGTGATCCCGACTAATCCACATGGACCCAAATTTTATTACCAAAAATTGAGTCGGGGCTACTACGGGGTCAATATCTATACTAATAAATACTTATGATGATGTCAAGAGCTGTGTTTGAGAGATATTTAAATTTAGCTTAAAACGGCTTTAATTCGTCTTACACCAGAGGAAGAAGCTTCCTCTTTTTTAATTTTAAATTGGCCTAAAATTTCTGTTTTTTCTACATGTGGTCCGCCGCAGATTTCCCGAGAAAAAGGGTTGTGGGGGTTGCCAATGGTGTAAACTTTTACTTTTTCACCGTATTTAGCCGCAAAAATCCCCATTGCCTTGAGTTTTTTAGCATCGTCCAGACTCATCTCCTGAATGGTAACTGGTAAGTTGTCTTGAATAGCTTGATTAACTAATCTTTCCACTTTTTCTTTTTGCTCATCAGTTAATTTTTCAGGGTGAGAAAAATCAAAGCGTAGCCGTTCAGCTGTGATATTTGAACCCTTTTGATAAACATGGTCGCCTAAAACTTGGCGCAAGGCTGCTAGCAGTAAGTGAGTAGCAGTGTGATATTTAGTGGCGATTTCCGAATGATCAGCTAAACCGCCTTTGAATTTGCCAGCCGTGGCGGTTCGCGAAAGCTCCTGATGTTTTTGAACCTCATTTGAAAAGCCTCTTTTAGATATGAATAAATTTTTTTCTCTCGCTAATTCTAGTATCATTTCTATGGGGAATCCGAAAGACTGATATAAATAAAAAGATTCTTTTCCAGATATTACCGCCTCGTCAAAGTCTTTTTTGGAAATTCCAAACTGATTAAGGTCGTAAGGCTTTTTCTGCCTTCTTTTTTCGAAGACCTGATGGAGGATTTGATCCTTACCTTTTGTTTGCATTAATTTTACAAATTTTTCTCTAGAGATAGATTTTTTAGGAGCAAATATTTTTTTAGCAGCTTTTAGCCCCTCTTGGATCGCCTTTTCAAATTTCTCCTCCTCTTGGACTAATTGTTCAACGATGAAATCTTTATTTTTCTTTAGTTCAGGATATATTTCACCCATCAGCTTAATTATTGTCTCGGCCACTTGAAAAGTAAAAGATTTATTAATGCCCAGCTCTTTGCCGTAGCGGATTGCTCGGCGGATTAAGCGTCGAATAATATAGCCTTGATCTAAATTAGAAGGCTGAATCCCCTTTTCGTCACCCATAATGAAAGTAGCTGCCCGCAAGTGGTCAGCGATGATTCTCATTGAGCGATTAATTTTTTCATCATCACCATATTTTTTCCCCGATAGCTCCTCAATTTTATTAATGATTGGCAAAAATAAGTCAGTTTGGTAATCGTCACTGGTGCCATTCAGCACGGCCAGGGTTCTTTCTAGGCCAGTGCCGTTATCAATATTTTTTTGGTCAGCTGGTTTATATTTACTTTCACTGGTTTTTTCGTACTCCATCAAAACATCATTGCCGATTTCAACCCAGCGCTTGTCCGATGGGTCAAACTTTTCCGGTGCTTCAGTTGAGTTGTCTGACCAGTAAAACATTTCAGTGCATGGTCCACACGGTCCTGAAGAACCAGCTGGTTCCCACCAGTTGTCTTTTTTTGGCAGATAAGCAATTCGTTTTGCCGGCACACCCAAATTTTTCCAGGCGTCAGCTGCTGTTTGATCTTTTGGTGCGTTTTTATCACCAGCAAAAACACTAAAAGCTAAACGTTTTGGCTCAAGTTTTAGCTCCTTAGTTAAAAATTCATAGCTCATCTCCATTGCTTCTTTTTTAAAATAATCGCCCAGGGACCAATGGCCAAGCATCTCAAAAAAGGTGTGATGAGTTTCATCGCCGACTTCGTCAATGTCGCCGGTTCTAATGCACTTTTGCGAATTAACCAGTCTTTGACCATCAGGATGTTTTTCACCCAGTAAATACGGCACCAGCGGCTGCATACCCGCAGAAATGAATAAAGTTGAAGGGTCATTCTCGGGAATTAAAGAAGCTGAAGGGATGATGGCGTGTCCCTTCTTAGCGAAAAAGTCTAAATATTTTTGCCGTAATTCAGAGCTAGTAATCATAATATAAGTATTTAAATTTTATTATAAAATAAGTAATTAAGCAAGAAGAAAAGGCACCAGAGGCGCTTAATGCGCATGGTACCTTTTGATGAACTACTTTGTTTCTGGTTTTAGCAGGGATTAGACTCTTAGTTCTCTCTGCCGAGTCAGAAATGACATCAGTAGTTCGATGTCGCCTTCATTCATCGGTGGCAATGGCTTGTTTTGGGGGTGAGATATGATTGGTGGCACTTCTTGGCCGACCAGCTGCTTGACGGTTGCTTCAATGTTAGCCGACAGTCTGAAAAGCTGGCCAAACGCTTTCAGTCCAGCCAACACAGTGTCAGCCATTTCCCTGATTCGGCGATTTCGAATCCGTTGGCAAATCTCGGGGTCCTCGATATTCATCAAGGGTTGGGATTCACCACATTGCTTGCACGTGGCAGTCGGTAACTCCAGATCATCCCCATAGGGTTCATTGGTGACTTCCATCTTAAATCCACAAATAGGACAAGTTACCTTCCTTATGGTATCTGTTTTTGTGCCTTTCATGGCAACACCTCCTTTAGTTTTAATAAAAACTCATTATCTGAGTTTCATTTAATTCTATATTATTTTTTAAACCTTGTCAATACTAAAAGGTTTTATCAATCACTCCTCCGCCTAATAATTGTTGGTTTTTATAGAAGACTGCAGACTGACCAGGAGTAATTGCTCGTAAAGGTTTAGAGAGAGTAACTTGGTTATTAATAATTTTGCATTTTACACTTGGTGCTTGGTGGCGGATTTTAACTTCGCAGTTCAAAGTTTTTCTTGGTTTGCCATTGATCCAGTTTGTATTTTTGATCCTGAAAATTTTATGGTAGAGCAGTGAATCATCTTTTTTCTCGCTGACAATTAAAGTATTAGTTTTATAATTCATTTTCACCACATAAAATGGTCCGATCCCGCCGACTTTAATCCCCTTTCGCTGGCCTAGAGTATAAAGCGGTAAGCCTTTGTGTTGGCCAACAGTTTTACCCTGAGTTGTTACAATTGATCCGGGCTTTAATTTAAGATGGTGTTTTAAAAATTCATTATGGCTTTTGCCAGATACAAAACAAATTTCTTGACTTTCTGGTCGGTTTTTAGCGGGCAAATTCCATTTTTTTGCCATTGCCCTAACCTGGGTTTTAGTATAGTTGCCAAGCGGAAACAATAAGTGTTTAAGTTGTGATTGTTTTAAATTATACAAAAAATAAGACTGATCTTTATTTTTATCCTTTGCCCTTAGCAATTGATTTGTTGTTTTTTTGATGTAGTGTCCTGTAGCTAGATAGTTGCAGCCTAAAACTCGAGCCTTTTGCCAGAGTAAATCAAATTTAATAAATTTATTGCAGTTAATACATGGGTTGGGAGTAAGGCCAGATTGGAATTGACTCAGAAAGTCATCAACTACTTGTTTTTTGAACGGCTGCTTAAAATTGAGGGTGTAGATTGGAAAATTCAGTTGGTGGCTGACTTTTCTGGCAGTTTCAAATGATTCGATTGAACAGCATTTATTTATCACTTTTTGTGTTCCTTCTTGGTCTGACCAAAATTTCATAAAGATTCCAACGCAGTCGTAGCCTTGTTTTTTTAGAATAGCAGCGGCCACCGAAGAATCGATGCCGCCGGACATAGCGATACAAACTTTTTCTTTTTTTCGTTTCATAGTTTTATATTATCAATTTAGACTAAAATCCACAAATGGACCCCTTGACAGGATTTTAAGCTCCTGCTAGAATTTATCTGTATCTGATAACTAATAATTAAATTCTGGTTATCTTGTTTTTTTAGCCAAGTTTAGTCGATAGGTCCTAATAGCCAGAATAAGGAGAAAATCTCATGATTTTCCAAGAAGATGATATGACTACTGATGATTCAGCAACGGACGAAGGTGAAGAGGACACTACTTCTAAGGAAGGCAGTGAAGAACCCTCAGCGGAAGGCGATGAAGAAGAAGGTGGCGAAGAGACTGTATAAGGCAGAAAAAGTAATTTATTTTAAAAACTGAAGGTGACACGTTGACGTGTCACCTTCAGTTTTTATACTAGAAAAACATACTTATAGCAGGAGTAAATATTATATCCTGCACCTTTTTTGAAGTTTAAATCTCACAGAAAGGTGCGGGATTTGTTAGAAAAAATCTAAACTAGTATATTAATAATTTCAATAACTATACCTAGCAGAAAAACCGTGGTTAAAATTATAATCCAGGGTTTTGAGACATTAACAGAGTAAGCTGGGATGCGTTGGCTTTTTTGGCGCAATTTCAAATAAATTATCATAATGATTGTAATATCAATACCTAAAGTCACTGAGCCGATAAAGCTAATTATACCGATGAAATCCTTTAATCCAATTATAAATAGAATCAGAACCGGCAGGCAGGCGATAGCCCAAGATAACAAGTGTGGCAGATTCCAATCATAGTGAAATTCTTTTTTTAACGTTACGCCTAAGGTTAGAAAGGAAGTGAAAGTAGTGATGATGCCGAATAAAAATCCAAGCTGGACTACGCCGTTACCCAGAGCCGAATTTAAGCCAATCATCCCCTCTTCGGTGGTGTTTTGGCCGGTAACGCCGTAAACAGTGATGATAAAAAGTAGATAAGTAATAGCTGGAATCAGGGTTCCGATGATTACTAAATTTTTCATCGACTTTTCTTGATTTTTAAGAATTTCTTTTATTTCTGGCAGCACTGCCATTCCCCCTAAAGAAAATAGAATTACCCCATAAGGTAAAAATAAATTTTTAAAATTAATGTCTATGACTCGAAAATTATCTAAGTCAATATAATCGAGAGATTTAGTGAATAAAATTGCTAGTACCACAAAGAATAAACCAAGGCTAAAAAATTCAGTTTTGCTAATCGGTCCACCGCCGAAATAAATGATTAAAGCACCAACTACAAAAAATATCAACGAGTATAGAAACGTAGTGCCGCCAAACCAAGGAATCATTAAATTGGCTAAAAATTCTCCTCCAACAATGATATAAGCTAACAGTGAACCAGTTAAACCAATAAAAGTGGTTATGGTAGTAAGAATCTCCATAGATCTGTTTAAATAAATTTTACAATAGCCTGGCAAGCGGTGATTTTCTACAGTTCGCAAGGTAATCTCCCCATACATCAAGTGAATAATAATCATGATAAACGTTAGAATTAAAAAATAAAAAATCATCGGGATAAAGCCGATTCTTGAGGTAACGTATGGGAGGCCAAATAAACCAACGCCAATGATTGTGCCGGTGAAAGTTGATAAAGCCAAAAGTTGTTTGTACATGCATTTATTATAACAAAAAACAAAAAAACACAAAAATAATTATTTTTTGTGCTTGAGTTTAAAGTCGTTTGTTTTTTTACTATCGTCCTACCCCAAAATACTTGAATCCTAATTCTTCCATTTTGGTCGGCTCAAAAATATTGCGGCCGTCAAATACAATCGGAGTAACCATTGATTCTTTAATTCTTTTTAGATCTATATTTCTAAATTCATCCCATTCAGTGCAAATCAGTAAGGCTTCCGCACTGTTTGCTGCTTCGTAGGGATTCTGGCAATATTCAATGTCTAGCATAACCTTTTTAAAATTCTCCATAGCTTGAGGATCATAGGCTTTGATTTTGACGCCGTCAGCTTTTAATTTCCCAATTATTTTTAAAGCTGGCGCATTTCGAATGTCATCAGTGTTTGGTTTAAAGGATAGCCCTAATACACCAATAATTTTACCATCAAGTACCCAAAGTTCCTTTTCAATCTTGTGGATAAATCTCTGCCAGGCTTCTTGGTTGATTTCTTCAATGGCCTCAATGAATTTACCGTTAATACCTAGAATCTCCAGTGTTTTTTTGTAAGCGGCAATATCTTTTGGAAAACAGCTACCGCCAAAACCAATTCCTGGATTTAAAAATTGATTACCTATTCTTTTGTCTAAACCAATTGCCTCCAAAACTTCCAAAGCATTGGCCCCTGTCTCCTCACAGGTATGAGCAATTAGGTTGGCAAAAGAAATTTTAGCCGCTAAAAATGTATTGGCGCCATGTTTTATTAATTCCGCACTTCTGACGGAAGTAATTTTAATTGGAGTATTTGTTTTTTCAATTAATGGTTTGTATACTTCTAACATTTTTTCTTTAGCTTTTTCTGAATCTACTCCAATCACAATTCGATCTGGTTCTAGAGTATCTTTAATCGCCATTCCTTCGCGTAAAAATTCGGGGTTTGAGACAACATCGAATTTAGTCTCATCCTGGCTGTAGCGCAGAATAGTTTCTTTTACTTTTTCAGCGGTTTTTACTGGGACTGTACTTTTATCAACAATAACTTTATAGTCACTATTGAGCGATTCAGCAATTTCTCTAGCCACTTGCTCAACGTATTTTAAATCCGATTGACCATCAGCTTTTGGAGGTGTGTTAACACAAATAAAAATTACCTCAGATTCTTTAACAACTGGGGTGATTTCAGAACTAATGGTTAATTTACCGCTTTCGAGATTTTTTTTGATTAACTCTTCAATGCCTGGTTCGAAAATCGGAGGAATACCTCTTTTTAGTTTTTCCACTTTCTCCAAGTCGTTATCGATACAACTAACTTGATGGCCTAAGTCAGCCAAACAAACGCCGGTGGTTAAACCAACATAGCCAGTACCAATGATTGCAATTTTCATAAAGTAAATCTTTACTACTTTGGGCCTGCTTGCCACCTGCCTTTATTTTTTATATTTCGGCAGGGATAATAAAAAAGTAATTAAATTAACTAAATTACTTTATTACATTAAATTAAATTTGTCAATTAAATAGACGGCGTATATCTAGAATTGTTACACCTTTCTAAAATTTAACTATCTCCCCTGGTTTGAGTGTTTTTGGACCATTATTTAGTTTGGCTGAATCTTTTTGCTCTTTTAGTTCTTCTGATTCTTCTGGTCGAATTTCATCAGTGATATTTTTCCCGTTATCTTTTTGGAGCTGTTTGAAGCTGGTTGGTTTTTTACCCAAGGCTTCTTTTAAAGATATTTCTGGGCCACTCTCTGGTACCACTTCCTCCATATTTAATTCTTTTTTTTCTTCCCCCCGGATTAATTTTTCCCTCATTAACTGAAAACATTTTTGGCAATAAATTGGTCGGACGCCGTCGGGTTTGAAATTTATTTCTGTTGATCGGCCGCATTCGTAGCAGTTAACAGTAAAAGTATTTTTTCTCTTTTTTTTATCACTTTCTTGCCGGTTGAATTCTTTCCTCTCTCTGATTGGTTGTTGATTTTTTTCTTCAATTTTTTCTTCTTGTTCATCCATTACGCCGCTCCAGCGGCTGATTTTTTCTTCAACTACTTCGCGGTTTTTAGCGTATCTTTCCCGAGAAACGTTGATAACCTTTTCTTTGTTATTAGTTTTATCATCTGCTGCCATTGGTGATAAAGTAGTGGCGGAAAAAGGGTTGGAGGCTACTCCGTCAATCATTAATTTCAAATAAGTATCATACTTGGTCAGATTAACCAAGTCTTCTTCGGTGAAGTATGGTGCGAATTCTTGAGCTAAAAATTCGGCATCACCAGCGCCAATTCTAAAACACATAATTGTGCCAACGTTGCCAAAAACTGCCGCCTGAACTTCCTCGCTTAGTTGTTCAATGTATTGGTGGCCGATGATCAGATTTAATCGATATTTTCTCGCTTCAGAAAGAATGGCGGCAAATGATTCAGTGGCAAAATTTTGAAATTCATCAACGTACAAGTAAAGGTCCTGCCTGGTATTTTCTGGAATATCAATTCGGCTCATCGCGGCTAATTGAATTTTGGTAATCATCATGGCGCCAAGCAAAGCCGAGGCGTCTTCGCCAATCCGGCCTTTTGACAGGTTCATGATCAGAATTTTTTTTTCGTCCATTATTTTTCTTAAGTCGATGGTTGATTTTACTTGGCCGACAACGTTTCTGATTAAAGCGGTGGAAAGGAATTGGCCGACTTTGTTTTGAATTGGCGCAATAGCTTCAGTTTGGAATTGCTGGGGATATTTTGAATATTCTTCCACCCAGAACGATTTGACGACCGGATCTTTGATTTTGGCAATAACTTTGTTGCGGTAAGTTTTATCAACCAAAATTCTCATTACTCCCAAAAGGGTGCTGCCCGGATAATCAAGTAAGGCCAAGATAGCGTTTCTTAAAACGTATTCCAAGCGCGGTCCCCAGGAATCAACCCAAAGTTTTTTGAAAACCCCAATCAACCCTGAGGCAATCAGGTGCTTATGTTCAGGACCAACCGATTCCATTACATTAAAGGCAATAGGATATTTGATGTCAGCTGGATTGAAATAAATAACATCGTTAATGCGATTGGAAGGGATGTAGTCAAGAATTTTTTCGGCCAGATCGCCATGCGGGTCAACTAGGGCAACGCCTTCGCCATTGATAATATCTTGAATAATCATGTTTTCCATTACCGTTGATTTTCCCATGCCGGTTTTCCCAATCAAATACAGGTGCCGCCGCCGGTCGTCTTTTTTAATGCCAAATTTAAGACGCTGATTGCGGAAATTTGTCTCGGCTAAAAAGATAATTTTATTTTGGTTTGAATCTTGTTTTGCCATTATTTTATTTCTTCTTCGATGGGTAAATTTGCCGGCGGACTGGCTTTGATTGCTTCGCTTGGCTGTCTGACCACTGGCGTTAATGGAATTTTGGTAATTGGTAAGCTCATCGGCGGCTCGGCTTTTTTAGATTCAGTCTTTTTGACTAAAGGAGCTTTAACAGTCATCATTGGGAAATGCCAAAGACTAGCCAGTTCCTCGGTGTTTAGAATGAAACCGTATTCTCCTGGAGACAAAGAGTGTCCTCTGTCTTTATAACGTAATAAAATTCTATTTTTTCTCCACTTCAGGCGTAATTTTTTAAAGAAAACTATTCCTCCTGTTACGTATCTAGTATCTGGTTTAAAGGAATTAAGGCCTAAATCATTAAATTGTTTAAAACTACCATAAACTCCCTGGTTACCTTTTATTTTTTTGAAAACAGTTTTATCGCCAAGATAAAGCCAACGGACTCTAGTGTGGAAACCAAGTCTGCTAATTTTATGTTCAATTGCCGCTACTTCGTCTTTTTGGCCAGCCGTTAGATAGAGGATTTTATTCGGTGCATCATCTCCCCTTTTTGCAGTTTCCTCTCCAGGCGTTGAGATAATTGCGTCAAGAGCAGCAAAAGGAAATTCGAATATTCGGTCCATTATAGTTTTTTTGCCACTATCTTTGGCACCGATTATTTTATTAATTATTGATCTAGCCCTGTCGCCCCAATCGTTATCAGCCGGTGTAATAACAAATTGAACCCAAATTTCTTCACCTGGTCCTATTCTGGTCAAGGCTTCGAGTAGAGAAGCCATTGGATCTTTTAGCTCTTGGGATAAAGAATCTTCAAATTCTTTATAGGTGATTATTGGGTAAACATAATTTTTCTTCAATTTAAGTTCTGCTCCCCAAAGATCGTATTTATCATTAGGAAATTTTAAATTCCATTTTTGGGTGTAATTTTCTATCTCCGTTATTTCAGCGTTTGGGTATTGAGCATAGATTATTGCTTCGACCAAATCGCGATACTTTTCGACCATATGGATGATAAATTGGATATAGCCGCCAATACTGATAATTTCAAAAGAAAAACTATCGGGAATTTCGCCGTCCCACCAATTTTGATAGAATTTTAATGGTTGATGAGCGCCGGCCAAATGGGCAAAAATATTCTCGACTGCCCGAGGCGACTGCTCATTATCCTTAGGGATGTCAATTGCTAATAGAATATATTTTCTTGTTTTTCGGTATTGATTTCGGATGTAATTTTGCCAGACTATTAGTAATCCATAGGCAAATAAAAAAACTGGATAAATCCAGCCAATAGTTTGAAAAAACCACCAACCAAAAGCAATTGGGTCATTTGTAGGTACTCCTGAAAAATCTATAACAAACTCCATAGTGTTGGGCAATTTTTATTTTTATTTTAAATCCGAATTAATCCGAAAATGTTATCCGAATTCGTATAAACTATTCGGATTAATTCGTATTTATGGTATATCTACCGTCAGGTAGTTTTTTAACTTTTTCTTTGTTAGTTAAAGCTAGTAAAATTGTACTCTTGCGGACCACCCTTTGTTCTAGAACTTTTTCAATAACTTCTTCTTTCGTTAGGGGTTTATCAGATTTGCTTAGAATATCTACCATAATGTCAATAACAGTACCGGATTTATAACCCCATTCCTTCAAGGCGTAAATACCCCGGCCGATTAAGATATAACGGTCGTCTAGAATTAATTCATTGTGAATGGTAGCCGGGTAAGCGACTTTCTTATCGAACCCTGTTTGATTAATAAGGTCAGAAATTTCAGTAAAGTGGAGAGGTTTACCAGTTTTTCTTAAAACAAGATAAACTTTATCACCCATTCTTTTAGGCGAAACGGTGTTCCAGTGGCTTAAACCCCACTCACCTAAAATATTTTGGTTCAATTTTTTGCTAATTATAAGATAAGAATTTAGAAATTTATCGATTTTATTATCTAGGTCTACGCCAAACAGATTAGTTAATTGCTGTCGATGATTTTCAAACGATTCCCGACTTTTAAAGATATTTAATAACTCTTCTGTTTTCAAAAGACGGTTTTCATTATTTATAATATCTGTTAATTCATTTAATGTCTGTTTCAAAGTATCAAGAGGAAAAGTGGGCAATTTCCAGCCAGTGTGAACGTCTTTATCAGATTTTACCAGGTGTAGTTTATCATTTAAAAGGTTAGATAAGATAAATAAGGAGGCTTGGCGGTTAGTTGGGTTCATGTCAGCATAAGTTAAAAGTTCATTAATCAGATGATTTTCTTCCATTACCCCGCCGTAATTTTCTAATAATCTATTAACATTATGTTCAGCCACCTCGATTTGTTCAGTGAATTCTTTTAATTCCTTTAATTTTTTAATGGTGCTAACTTCGATTTGTCTAATTCGTTCGCGGGTGATTTGGTAATGTTTTCCAATTTGTTCTAAGGTCTCTTTTTCTTGGCCAGAAAGGCCGAATCGACGAGATAAAACATCCCTTTCTTTTAAGGAAAGGTTTTTAATAAGGTTGGAGATAATTTCGTTCGGATCAAATTGAGATGCCTCTTGCATTTGCTTACTTTGAATAATTTTGTCTAATATTGAATTTTGCTGAGACATATATTAATATTTAAATTTTCTCTAAAATTAGCTAAATATCTAAAAATAAAATTGATTAATTTTTTATTCTGTTTTAAATATAGCATAAAAATTAAAACTCGTCAAGTTTAAGTTTAATTTTGACAATAATAAAAAAAAATAGCCTAGTATTTATTTCTAGCCTATCTAGCCTAAATTTTTTATTCAAAATTTATGATCTTAAGCGGATTTTTTCCCAGACGACAAGAAGAGGACTAGCCAGAAAAATTGAAGAGTAGGTACCAAACGTAATACCAACAATTAAGGCGAGGGCAAAATCACGGATTGAGGCGCCACCGAAAAGTAAAATCGCAAAAAGGGATATGATTACTGTGAGTGAAGTGTTGATTGAACGAGCAATAGTTTGATTGACACTATCTTCTACTACTTTTTCAAAATCTTCACCCAGTCGGCGAATTAAATTTTCGCGGGTTCGGTCAAATACAACTATTGTATCATTAACCGAATAACCTAGAATTGTAAGTAAAGCAGCAATAAAAGGAGCGTTAACTTCCATACCATAAAATTTGCCCAAAATTGAAAAGACGCCAACCGTAATAATAATGTCATGGATTAAAGCGATAACGGCTGAGACGCCATATTTCCAGGAGTTTACTGGTTTAGAAACTTTACGGAAAGCCCAAGCGATATATAAAATGATGGCAATATTAGCTAGTACAATTGCCCAAACAGTTTTTCTTTTTAATTCCTGGCCAATAGTCGGCCCAATTGAATCGAATCTTTTTTCTTCCAGCACTTTTAATTCGAAAGTAATTCCTTCGCCACCCGACATAGTTTCTTTGAATTTTTCTTTAAGGGTTGAAATAATTTTTTGATGGTTTTCTTCATCGATTTCTTTGAATCTAAAAATTACGCCCTTTTCTCCTACTGGCTGGATAGTAATATTACCCAAATTTAAAGACTCTAAGGCTAAGGTAATTTCTTGATTGGTGGGACGTGGAATTGAGAATTCAATTTCTAAAAGGCTACCACCCGTAAAATCAATACCTAATTTTAATCCCCAGATTGAAAAAGCAATAATACTAAGTATTACGAGAGTGCTGGAAAAGATAAACCAAATTTTTCTGACTTTAATTATTGGTAGCATCTTGTTTTTTTAATTTTACACCAAATAATCGTGGTGAAGTTAAGAATTTGTAATTAATTAATAATTTTAACATCATTTGAGTGACCGTCATAGCTGAAAACATTGAGATAAGAATGCCGATACTCAGAGTAATAGCAAAACCTTTGACCACACTCGTGGTAAAAGCCATTAGAATAAAACAGGTAATTAAAGTTGAAAGGTTGCCATCAAGAATTGACGGCCAGGCTCTTTTAAAGCCTTCGCTAATTGCTGTTTCGAGGGTTTTACCTTTTTTTAATTCTTCTTTTAATCTTTCAAAAATTAAAACGTTGGCATCAACTGCCATTCCGAAAGAAAGAACAAAGCCAGCAATACCGGCCAAGGTCAAAGTGACCGGGATGAGTTTGAATAGAGCCAACATGATTAAAGCATAAAATAAAAGGGCAAAGACAGAAACAATTCCCGGTAAACGGTAATAAAGAATCATAAAAATGCCAATTGCAATTAAACCAATTAGGCCGGCTTTTAAGCTTTTTTGAATCGATTCGTTGCCTAATGTCGCTCCGACTGTTTGTTGAGAAATCAGTTTAATTGGTACTGGCAGAGCGCCGGCATTAAGCCGTTGGGCGAGTGTCTTTGCCTCTTTAATGGTGAAATTACCGCTGATTACCGCTTGACCGCCTGAAATTGGTTCTTGAACGACGGGGCTACTAATTACCAAACCATCTAAAAATATAGCCACTGGCCGGCCGACGTTTTTTTCAGTTATATCAGCGAAAAGTTTTGAACCTTCATCATTAAATTCAAGTGAGACCTGGGGAATTTGAGTGTTAGGATCAAATTGAACCACTGCTTTTTTTAGTTGTTTACCAGTTAAGCCCGTATAAACCCACTCATTAGGTACTGCGCCAACATCTGCTTCAGTTTTGGTTCTAATTAGAATATGGCTACAGCGAACCTGGAGATTTTCTCCTTCCACCGTTGTTTCTTCCCTTTTAATAATATGGTAGCCAAAAGAAGTTTTAGTTAATTCTCGGGAAATCTCCCCATCTTTTAATTGATCAAAACAACCAGCCTCAAATTCCGGAATAAAAAGTCCGCGCGGGGCAAGGCCGAGATCACCGCCGTTTTCTTTACTGCCAGGATCTTCAGAATATTCTTGAGCTAGACTGCCGAAATCTGAATTTGGTCCGAGGACTTTTGACAGGACCTCTTTAGCTCGATTCTCTGCCTCTTGATTGTAGGTTTCTAACTCTTGTTTTTGTTCTTCAGTTAAATCTACCACTGGGTTTGGATTTTGCTCCTTGAATTCTAAGAGCGGAGTTTCTCCAATCATCGTAATTGCTTGATTAACATCATGAACCCCAGCTAATTCAACTATTACCCGCCAAGATTCGCTGGTTTTAGTGGTTTGTACGACTGGCTCAGCCACCCCAAAAGCATTAACTCGCCTTTCGATTACATCCCTGACTCCTTCGATCGAACTATCATGGTCGCCGGACGGAATTTGTGATAAATCAGCTTCATAAACTAGATGAGTCCCACCCTGTAAGTCTAAACCTAGACGGAAAGGCAAATTTAAAAAACCCGGCACTCTAATGCCAGTTTTTTCTAATGTTGCCGGGAAATCTAAAAAAACCGCTAAAACGGCTAAGATAAAAATGATAAATAGGGCTAATCTAATTTTATTTCTTTGACCAACCATATAGAGGATAACAAAAAGTATTTTAACAAAGGTTTACAATTTTGACAAGCCCAGTTAGAAATAAATTTTTAATAGGTTGGGTATGCAGATCTGATTTGACTTATTTTATAAATTGTTATATAATAAAGTACTAGCTGTTCATTGGACAATCTTGAGGATTGGGAGTCAAAATAAGCACTTGTTAGTTACGCTTAAGCGTAAAGCCAGAGGTGGTCGCTGGCTAATCTAACTACACCGAACCTATGAAAAACTTATTTTGGCTGCTCGCCACCATTTTAATCCTCAAGCTTTTCTTCCCAGTCGTCACTGACATCTTGGAAGAAACCGTCCTGAATGTGCTGCAATTCATTCAACAAGTAGTTGCCACACATTCAGGCACCACCTAGTAACGAAAAGCCCCGGGATTCTCCCTGGGCTTTTTCTATTAAAATTATTCAATTTCAATCCCCTGCCAGTTGAAAGACCAGACTTTAGCAAATTCTTGGTTGGAATTATTTTTTAGAATTTGAGGTTGAGCTTTTTGCTGATCAATTAAAATTTTGAAAATCGAGTAAATTAATTCACTCTGCTGGTCTGGGTTGTCTTTGAACCTTTGGTCAAAATCTAGGGCTTCAACATAGATTATTTTTTTATTTTCTAATATTTTATTTAGTTCAGGATCACTACTTAAAAAATTAAACATAACTGAAGGGTGGAGGACGGCATAATTAGTGGTGTAAAAACTATGGCGCAGAAAATGCCAATTGAGGCCAAACCAGTTAAAGCGGTGATCAAAAATAATAATTGGTTTCTCAGCATTTAAAACCAGTTCATACTGGTGTTGAGCCCAGTCATTCATTGAAGAAAAATGTATTGGTTTTGTTTGGGCTGGTTGGTTTTGTTTAAGCCAATTTTCCCAGGTCATGAAGCCATTATCCGCTGGTTTAAATGATTCAGCTGCCCAGGCCGGCCAAGTTAAATTATCACCAAAAATATTGATTGTTGCCGGGATTAAAATCAAAATTGCTAAAACCGGCAAGATTATATTAAGCTTAAATTTTTGAGGCAGAAGTTTTAGACTTAAAGCAAAACTCAACGCCAGAAAAGGAATTATAATTGAACCGCGAATATTGTCTGGTAAAGTTAAGCTGATAATCAAAGCAGTGATTACAACCATCGCATAAGTCAAATAAATATTTTTGTCTTTCTTAAGTATTGCTGAGATTAAACCAATGATTATTATTAAAGTTGAAATAATCCCGATGAACTTTACCAAATCGAAAAGAAACGGAAAAAAGTTGGATAAACTGCCTTGAGCAATCTGTTGGACATTAGCTGGCCAGTCTTTTTCTTGATCCTGGTGTAAAATTCGAGCCAGCTGAAGATCAAAATGTCCACGAGTCTGGTACATTTTCAAGTTATAAAAAATCAGGGGCGAAATTACAATCAATATCACTAAAACTAAAATCCAAAAATTAGTTTTTTTGTACCATTTTTTTTGAAAGAAATAAAAAATAATTAAAGGTGCTAAAACAATTGCCGAGTATTTGGTTAGAATTACTAGGCCGATAACTGCGCCAGTTAAAATCCAATAAGGTAATTTTTTGCGGTCAATATTTAGTAGTAAGTAAATCGATAGGAGTATTAAAAATATCAAAAGAGATTCTTGTTGGGCTTGCCGAGAAATCCAAATGTGCCAAGGTAAAATAGATAGCCAAATGCCTGTTAATGGAGCAATTTTATCGAAATTCAAGCGATAACAAATCAGCATCAGCATTAAGACAGCGAGGGTACCGAAAATTACAGCTGGCAATCTAACAGACCAGAGGCTAATACCAAATAAATGGCTCGAAAGCCAAATTGAGGCAAAATGAAGCGGTGGATGATCAAAAAACGATAGCTGGGTCCAACTCGGTAAGTCTTGACCTAAAAACCAATTCCAGGGAGTGGTCATAGTGGTAGAGAGCATAAAATCATTCCACCCTATTCCCCTGATTGCATAACTACCTTCGTCGCTAGCCACCTCAAACCCGCCTAAATTAATTATTCTTAGTGCAAAGGCTAGTAGAACAATTAAAAAAACGATTAAGTACTTTTTACTCATTCCTTTTCAAAATAAAATATTTATCATCAATACTTAATATTTCGTATTGGTTGGTTTCTTGATATATTTTTAAGTACTGATTTAAACTTTCTTCGTTGGGAAAATCGAAAATATCTTCACTGTTAATTATGGCATAATCAACTAGAAAAGGTTCATGGCCAGCCATGTAAATATGATCGCGGTGTGTCAGATGAGGAACCAAATTAGTATAAGCAGCCACCGAGGCGTCATCGGGAATCATTGTTACGATTTGTTTAAAAGGTTCAATTCTTTCATGAGTGAATTTTGCTAGCGGGAAATTAAAATGGCTGAGCGGAGAATTCCATAAAAAGCCAATTAAAGTTAATAGGGTAATTGTGGGAAGAATAATTTTCCGACTTGCCTTTTCTTTCGCCAGTATTTTTTTCAAACCGAATATTACGCCGATAAAAATAAATGGAATCAGGATACTATCATATTGGTAAAAGTTGATGAATTGAGATTCGTAGTTAGTAAGCAAGTTTTGGATCAAGCCGGGAACTAATAAGATTAAAGTCTGCCAAGCAATCAGAGGTAGAAAAGCCACCGGCAGAAAGATTTTTAATAAATAAAACATCTTAGCGCTAGTAAAAATAGTTTGAAGAGTCAAACTAGGTTTCAAAATAGCATTAGTAATGATTTCAGGAACAGTTTGGCCAAACTGACTATAACGATCAAGACGTACAATTCCCCCATCCAAGGCTGGCATAATAATTGTAGATACTAAAATGAAATAGATGAAACTTAGTATGGTAACAATTGATCCATACTTTCTGTTTTTTAAAATGAGTACATAAAGACCAATAAAAAAAACAGCCATGATCATATTTTCTGATACTGATGCGGCTAAAATTAGAAATACCGACGACCAACGAAATCTCTTTTTTTCTAAGAAATAAAAAATTGTTAGAATTAGTGGTATTGCAAAAGAGACTTCGTGAAAGTCAAAAAGATTAACCCAATGTAAAGATGGATATAAAAAATATAAGCAAGTAATAATTATTGCCCATTTTTTATCTAATATTTTTTTAGCTAGTAAATAAAGCGGTAGAGCCGCCACCGCTAGAGCTGAAGTTTGAATAATTAATAGATTATAGGGACTCGGCCAGACGGCATATAATGGGACCAATAAAAGCAGGAAGGGGCTAAAATGAATAGCAAAGTGGTTTTTACCTTCAAAATTATTCCACATTAGTTTTCCCTGAGTAGTATTCCAGAATGATTGTTCAAAAACAGCCATATCCCAAGTCTGGGTTTGAAAAGTATAGTGACGTAAACCGCTATAGGTGGCAAAAATTAGAAAATATGTAATTATAATAATTACTATAATTTTGTTTTGCTTGATAAAATTTATCATATTTTGTCTATCCTTTGATTACAGCCAAAGGTTTTAGCTTAGCAATTTTTTTAGCAATTCCGCTTTGATAAACAACCTCTACTACCTCATCAATATTTTTATAGGCTTCTGGTGCTTCTTCTAGAAGCCCTTTAGTTGAAGCGGCTCTGAGAATAATCCCCTGTTCTTTTTCTAAGTGTTGTTTAAGTTTATTGTAATCTAAATTTTTTAAAGCTTGAGTGCGTGACATAGCGCGGCCAGCGCCATGACAAGTGGAACCGAAAGTTTCAACCATTGCTTTTTGGGTACCACTTAATAAATACGAAGCTGTACCCATCGAGCCGGGGATTATTACCGGTTGACCAGTTTGCTGATACTTTTCTGACAATTCCACTTGCCCTGGTCCGAAACATCTGGTTGCTCCTTTGCGATGAACAACATAAACTTTATCATCATATTTTTCCAACTTAGCGATGTTGTGAGCAACATCATAAATTGGCTGAAGTTGCTGCTTACCCAGAATTCTCTGCCAGGCCCCCCTCACTCGATGCATAATTAGTTGGCGATTACACCAGGCGAAGTTTGCGGCCGCCGCCATTGCCTTGAAATATTTTTGACCTTCATCTGATTTAAAAGGAACACAAGCCAATTCGCGGTCTGGAATTTTTATATTGTATTTTACCGCTGCTCTATCGAGTAATCTCACATAATCCGTACAAACTTGGTGGCCTAAACCCCGTGAACCAGTATGGATCATTACAGTAATTTTGTTTTTCTCAACTCCAAATTGCTTAGCAATGTCTAGATCGAATACTTCAGTAACTTTCTGAATTTCTAAAAAGTGATTACCTGCTCCTAAAGTGCCTATTTGGTCAGCTCCTCGCTTTTTTGCTTGATCAGAGACTAATGTCGGTTCAGCGATTTTGAATTCGCCGTTTTCTTCTAAATAATTTAAATCATCCTCTGTACCGTAACCTTTTTGGACAGCCCAGCGCGCCCCATACTTTAGGACATTATTTAGTTCTTTAGTGTTCAACCGGAGCATCCCTCCTCTACCTACCCCGGAAGGCACATCTCGCTGAATCTGATTAGTTAAATCAACTAATTTATCTTTTATTTCTTCATAAAACAATTGGCTAATTAGTAACCTCACGCCGCAGTTAATATCATAACCGACTCCGCCAGGCGAAATTACGCCAGTTTCAGCTTCAATCGCCGCCACTCCCCCAATCGGGAAACCATATCCTTCGTGGATATCGGGCATAGCTAAAGCATATTTATTTATCCCAGGCAAGGCAGTTACATTAACTAATTGATTTAAGCTCCTGTCTTTAAATATTTGCGGCAGCATTGTCTGGGTGGCGTAAAACCGGGCCGGCACTTTCATATTATAGCGAAAATCTTTGGGGATTTCCCAAAGATAATCAGAGATCTTTTTCAAATCTTTTACTTCGATCATATATCAAATAAAATCCTAGCTTGCCATTCTTTGTCGACTTGTTTTAATTCCAAGTCATGATAAGTAACTGCTTTAATGTCTTCTTTAGCTTGAACCCGTCGGCCAAAGATAGTAGCTTGTAATTCGTTTTCATCTAATTTGTTGAAATCAAAATCATTAAAGCAGCAGTCAGCGGTGTCGGAAAGGTAAAGCAATTCCGACAGCCAATCGACTAAAAGCGCTTTTGTATCTCTTGCTTTTAGCTTAATCTCTTTTTTAATTTCGTGGTTTTTTATTTCAACTTGTCTCGGATAAAGATAAGTCATCATTGCCAAAGCGGCATTAGTAAATATCTCAGTTAAGTCTTGACCAAAAACCTTAACCTTTAAATCAGCCGGGTGATCTAAGAATTCAAATTTTTTGCCTTGATTATCCATATTTTTATTATACAACTATTTCTCAAAACAAAAAACCTGCATGATACCAATAGCCGTACAGGTTTTTTGTATCTAATTATTTACTGTGAGCAGGATTAACCTCACTCAACAAAACATTTTCTACAAAAATTCCCCGCGGATACAAAATTCTTTCCAACTCTTTGCGGGCATCAATCTCTACTTCCGCTCTTTTATTAGCAGTCATTTCTTGTAAGCTATATTTGGCAGCAATCATCCGCACACGACTTTGGATGGTTGGCCGAATAATTTTTTCCACGAATTTTTCCCCAATACTTTGCCAGATTTCTGGAATTTGTTCTGCATCTAAACGTAAAAGGATTGTTCCTTCGATGGCGACTTTTTTATCGTCTTTAGTAGCAGCAGTAATTGGTTGATCACCGAGTAGTTCTGGTTTGTCCGGATTAAATTTTTTACTAATGTTGTACTCCAAAGTTTGGGTGTTAAACAGAGTCGCTTTTTGCCAAAAAGGAATCTTTAGGTGAAGGCCGGGTTTATATATTTTTTTTAAGACACCCCGACCTAGATCGTAGACACAAGCGACATAACCGGGTGGGACGCGAACAAAAAAGCCTTTTAAAACATCGTCGACAACGAAAGAATACATTAATTTATCAAGTCCTTCAGCCATATTTTTTGCTAATTATTAGACTTATTTTTTGTGTTTTTAGCCGTTAAGATAATTAAAGTAGTGATCGTTGTTATTATAGTCGAGAAAATGAGAGATGTCAAAATGAAAATTGATTTTACCGCCGGTAGCACGGCTAAAATCGCAAATGAGAAGGCGGGAAACAAAATCCCGTAGATCTGCTCTTTTTTATTTAGTTCATCTTTTTTACGCCATTGCTTGATTATTATCTGGGTAAAAATGTAACCAGCCACAATGGCGGGAGCGATCAGGTCGCGTTGAGCAATATCAAACCACAGAAATTTTGTATTAATGAAGTCAGGTCGGGGAATAGAAGGGTATAAAAGATGGAGTTTTGATTCAGTGTTAATTCCGCCGATAAAGACGCGATACAATAAAATTAAAACAACTGCTTGAACGACTAAGACAATTGCTTTGGCCCACGGCCGAATTCTTTTCTTTTTCAAGAATTTTCTAACTGCCTGTCTTTTTTTGATTGGATCGCTGGAGAAATCTTTTTCGATTTCTTTTATTTTTTTTGTCAGTTCTCGGCTGATAATTTTACCTCTTTCTGCTAAAATCGTGAAAGGCAAAAGTACGAGACGTAACGCTAGAGTTAATAAGATTACAGCAATACCTAAGTTGTAAAACGAATAAGTTAAATAAAGCCAAATCAAAAAGTTAAACAAGGGGATGTATAAATATTGATTCCAAATAACGCTGAATATTTCCATATTTTTAAAATTAGTTGGCGGCTGGACTAGCCTTGTCGCCTTTGGTGGTAGGCGCCTCACCGGATTGACCAGACCCCGCAGCAAAACTCGGGGACCTGGATTCGAACCAGGATTGACAGCTCCAAAGGCTGCTGTCCTACCCTTAGACGATCCCCGAGGTCTGCTGCGGGGTAGGCACCACCCGCTGCCCCGAAATTGCCCCGGACCTGTCTGCCGATCTAGTAATATTTTAGAAATACAACCCTTTAGATTACTCCTAGATCTTTAAAATGTCAACTTCCTACACTCTTAAGTATCGTCTAATAGCAATACTACTACTAAAGATATTTAAAAGTATAATTATTAGAACCTCTAAGCCAAAAATTTGCCAAAAGTTTTTATTAAAATATTCTAAAATATTAAAGTCGTCAGTCAGAAAGAAATTATTCAGGTAAGGCTGAATGAAGTTCAGTAAAGGGTAAATTATCCCGATCGCTAGAGCACAGGCGATAATACTATAGAGCACACTTTCCAGTAAAAACGGACTGCGGATAAACCAGTTAGTTGCGCCGACTAATTTCATTATACCGATTTCGCGTCGGTGCGTGTAGATTGCCACTCTGACAGTATTAATTACAATCAGTAAAGCGATAAAGATAAATATACCCGAAGCTAAAAGTCCGATACGGTTTATATTCTCGGAAATTTTTCTAATTTTGTTAATATAGACTTTATGGTCGTCAAAATTCTTGTCTAAGATTAGGTCATTGTATTTTGAATTGTTTAAAACCTCGATAATCTCCGGATAATCTTCGATTTCTTTAGCCGTAACTACCAAGGTTGCACCAAGCGGATTTTGATCTAACTCCTCAAGTGACTCAATAATTGGTGAATCCTGCTGGTGTTTTTCTCGAAATTTTTGCAGTGCTTCTTGCTGAGAAGTATATTTAATTTCTTTGACCTGAGCTAATGAAGATAAATAGGTTTGAACTTCTAAAACTTGGTTTTCAGTAGCATCTTGGCGGAAGTAAATACTAAAATCAATTTTCTCTTTGACTAAATTGGTGGCAGTGTCGGTAATGATATTTAAAACAATTAAAAAATTAATAGAAAGAACCGCCAAAGTAATAATTGTGATAGTGACAATAGAAAGCCAGATGTTACGCCAAAAACTTTGCCACGCGAATATTATTATTTGATAAATCGAGTTTAAGCTCATAATAGATATTTACCTATTTTTTGGTCAGAGACAATTTGACCGTTATCTAAAGTGACTACTCTTTTGCTGATGTAATTGACCACTTCTCGGTTATGGCTAACTAGAAGCACGGTAGTACCAAATTCATTAATTTTTAGGAGTAAGTCGATGATTTCCTGGGTATTAATTGAATCCAAATTGCCGGTTGGCTCATCAGCCACTAAAATTTTAGGTCGATGGACTAGTGCTCTGGCAATTGCAACGCGTTGTTGCTCGCCGCCTGATAGTTGAATCGGATAACGATGTTCTTTCCCAGCTAAGCCGACAATTTTTAGAACTTGAGGGACAATCTCATTTATTCTTGAGCGATTAGCGCCACAGACCTGAAGAGCAAAGGCAATATTTTCAAAAACAGTTTTTTGGGCCAGCAGTTTAAAATCCTGAAAGACAACCCCGATTTGGCGCCGCAAGATTGGCACTTCATTCGATTTAATATCAGTAATATCCCACCCTCCAACGATTACTCGTCCTTTGCTTGGCTTTTCTTCAGCTACTAAAATTTTGACCAGAGTAGTTTTACCAGTGCCACTGCGGCCGACAATTGAAATGAATTCTTTTGGCTGGATATGTAAGTTGACATTTTTTAAAGCAAAAGTGTCAGGCGGATAAATTTTTGTGATGTTTTTAAAAATTATCATCTATTTGATAATTTATAATTAATAATTTATAATATTATTCTGAAGCCCAAGGATCGAGCGGGTGTCGTATAACGGCTATTATATCAGCTTCCCAAGCTGAGGACGGCGGTTCGACTCCGCTCACCCGCTCCATTTCAACTATTAACAATTAATATTTGACAATTAACTTAATTTGCCAACGTAGCTCAGTCGGTAGAGCAACGGTATCGCTCGCCCCGCACCTTCTTTAGCCGATGTAGCTCAATTGGTAGAGCAATCCCTTCGTAAGGGAAAGGTTGTCGGTTCAACTCCGGCCATCGGCTCCAGAAGGTGCAGGGTAAATCAGACCGTTCATACCATTGATTTATATTTTAACCAATTGCCAAATTTTGGCTTTTTCTTTAATTTCTTCTAAATACGTTTCCAGGTTTTTTGTTCTGACTAAGATATGCCTGGCTCTTATCTGAGTCACTTCCTCATTTTCGTCAGTTAATTTTTCTTCTACTTTTATAATATGATAGCCAAATTCTGTCTTTACGAGGTTGCTAATTTCGCCTTCTTTTAAATTAAAGGCTGCCTCTTCAAATTCCGGCACCATTTGTCCTTTACTGAAGTAACCAAGATCACCGCCCTGTAGGGCAGTAACGTCTTCGCTGTAAGTTTTAGCTAATTCGGAAAAGTCCGCACCCTCTTGTTTTACTTCCTCTAAAATTCTTTCTGCCCTTTCTCTGGCATCTTTATTGATTCGATCGTCTAAAGTTAGAGCAACCTTTAATTTGTTTTCCAGTAGTAGCGGTTTCAAAATTTCTTTTTGAAAATCATTGATCATCCAGCCATATAATTCGTCTAGTTGATTTTCCAGCATTTCATAACTGCCGATTTCTTCAGCTAAGTTCTGGGTTTGCTGATCAAGTTCTTGCTGAGAAACAGAGATTTTGTATTTTTCCGCCAGCTGATTCAAGAGTTCTTTCTCGATCATACGCGTTAAAATATGTTTCTGTATTTCTTGGTTCGTCGGCATCTGAAAATCAGGAGTGTTTTCTTTTTCTTGAAGGTAAAAATTTTCTAGAGTGGAAACTTGTTTCTGCCAGCCATAATAAGGGAGTATTCGATAGTTAACAACAGCGGCTGGATAAGGAATAATTTTTGTGATCTGAATAACTAGAGAATTTTGCCACTTAAATTGATAAATACCGATCCCAAATATAATTAACCCTAAAATTAAAACAACTATAATCAAGATTATAAGTTTTAGAAGTCCTACTCTTTTGCCCTTAATTTTTTTATCTTTAGTTAGTAGTTGTTGATTTTTATTTGACCTGACAACAGGAGGCAGGACAATTTTATTTTGTGGCTTACTTGCTGGTTTAGCATCTTCCACTTCTTTTATTACAGTTGAGATTTTTTCTTTTAGTTCTTTGAAGGGCAATTTTTTAGATTGTTTGTCGGTTTTTTCTGCCTCTACCCACTTCAAAACTGCCTTCCTTAATTTTTCAATATCTTCTGGAGTTTCAGTATTATTTTGATTTAAGTTTTGCTCAGGCATATTTCATTTTTTACTAAAAAAGTAATGCCACCATTTTTTAGGGTTTGGAATCAAATCTGACTTTTGTTCTAATTGATTTTTAGAATCTAGATTTGAATTTAAGTTATCAATATTTAATTCAGGAATTATTACGGTTTTCTCACCTTCTTTTTTAAGACCAAGATCAGTTCTAGCTTTTTCCTCGATGTAGGCCGTAGAGTTTAAATATTTTATTAATTCTGAAAGTTCTAAATTGTCTTTCTGCAGAGTTTGTATTTTTTGTTCCAACCCTTTGACTTCTTGATTGACTTCTCTACTTCTATTCCAGCTTTTAATAAAACTTACCGCTATTAAGCCTAGGATTATTATACCTAATAGGAGGGTTAGCTTACTGCTTAATATTTTTCGTATTGTTGAAAGTTGGTCTTTCCTCATTTTGAGCGAGCGATGTAAATTAAATGGATTTAGAGCTTGGGCGCGAAGGTCTCGGTAAATTTACTCCATTAAATTGCGTCGCTCGGCTCAAAGAAACATAAATGTTTCTTTGACTCCTCACTAGCAATTATAGCAGATTATTTAGCTTTTAACAATTTTATCATTAAATAAATAGTTGGAAAATAAGTTATTGTTCTTGGCCATCAATTATCTTTTTAAGTCTTTCTTCACCGATGCCGTCTTTGATTTTTTTGACTAAATTAACTAATTCTTGGGCTGAAAGCTGGGTATTTTTTAATTTTTCTTCTATACTATCCAATCTAAACTGGATGATTAACTGTTGAATTTTTTGGGGCTGGAAGATGTTTTCAATCTCAATTTTGGTTTTGTTGTCAGTGAGAATAATTTGGATGTCCCCTATTCTGGTGATTGTCTGGCCTAATCCTTTAATTCGATAAAATACATCTTGGATTTTGAATAGAGGGATGTCAGAAACTATTCGCTGAAAGAGCTTTTGCTGATCAATGTCGATAATCCTTTGGTTGGTGATTATCAAAGCCTTAAAATACCAAATTGCCAAATTGCGAGCTAACCAGATTAAGCCACTTAGTAGAATGACGAAGAATAAAATGATGCCAATAGTTCCTTGGGAGAACAATAGAAAAAGAAAGAAAAATGGTATAACAATTAAGATAACTGGGAAAATCAAACTACCAACCAGCGTCCATTTTGTCTGGCGGACAATTTTCAATAGTTCTTCGTTGTCATCTAGGGTGAAATTTTTGTAGATAAAATTATTAGGCATTAATTAGTTTATTATTATCTTTAATAATAAGATAATGTTTGGCAGTCTCGATAACGATGATATTAAATATGCCCAGGGCGATTAAGAACATCCAATCTTCAAAATTCAAGGGAACGGTTTCAAATACTCTTTGAAGGTGTGGTTCATAAATAGCGGCTAACTGGAGGATTAACCCGAAGATAACAGCAATAATTAAGAATTTATTTGAGAAGGGATTTTTACTGAAGATAGTATGTCTTAGGCTGCGGCAGGCAAAAACATAAAATAAAGAATCTATGCCTAAAGCGGTAAAAATGAAAGTGCGAATGTAGTTAATTTCGTAACCAGATCTGAAGAGGAGATAAAATAAAGTAAATAAGACTAAATTAGTAGTTATACTGATAATCATCAGTAATTTTTTCATTCCGGTGTTTAAAATCTTCTCTGATTTTTTTCGGGGTTTATCCTTCATTACTTCTTTTTCCCCTTTTTCAAAAGTCATGGCAATATTTGGTAAGCCATCATCAATTAAGTTAACCCAAATAATTTGAGCTGGTAGCACCGGTAGTGGCAAACCCAAAATCAATGAACCTGAAATGAGGATTATCTCAGAAAAGCTATCGGATAAAAGATACAGTATCACTTTTTTAATGTTATCAAATATAATCCGTCCGCGCTCTACCGCCATTACGATAGTTTTAAAGTTGTTATCCAACAAAATCATGTCGGAAGTTTCTTTGGCAACATCAGTGCCTGAACCAAAAGCAATACCAATGTCTGCGGCTTTAATTGCCGGGGCGTCGTTGACACCATCGCCAGTCATCGCCACTACTTCCCCTTTTTTCTGCCAAGCATTAATGATTCTGAGTTTATGTTTTGGCTCAACTCGCGCATAAATGTCAATTGATTTAACTTTTTCTAATAACTCATCATCGCTCATTCTATCTAAATCCTCTCCTTCGAGGATATTTTTATCTTCAACTTTTAAACCCAGTTCAGAAACTACGGCTTTAGCTGTCAACTTATGGTCACCGGTGACAATAATTGGCCTAATTCCTGCCTGGCGGGTCAATTGAAAAGTCTCTTTGGCTTCAGACCTCAATGGGTCTTTGAGAGCAATAAAGCCAATAAAAATTAAATTTGATAATTCTTTTTCCAGACTAGTCTCTTTGTCAGATGAGATTTGCTTGTAGGCGAAGGCTAACAACCTTAAGCCTTGGTTAGTTAATTTTTCGTAGTTTGCTTTTAAATATTTTATTTCACTTTCAGATAGTGGCTTCTTTTTGCCGTTAATTCTTATTTGTTTTGACATGACTATAATTTTTTCAGGCGCTCCTTTGACATAAATTACATTCCTTTTTTCATCCAATTTGTTTAATGTTGCCATGTATTTTATTTCCGAGTCGAACGGAATTTCAGCTAAACGTGGTTGTTGTTTTCTAACTTGTTCTAGCGGAATACCGGCTTGGATAGCGGCCAATAACAGAGCAGTTTCAGTCGGGGCGCCTAAAATTTTCCATTTTTCTAATTCTTCGCCGGGGTTTTCAATTATGGCGTCATTGCAGAGCAATGATATTTTCAAAATTAAGTCATGGTCTTTAAGATGGCCTGAATCTTCATACTTTAATTTATTTTTGAGAGTAACTTCTTCATCCAAGGTAATAATTTTAGCCACCTGCATTTTTCCTTCAGTCAGCGTGCCGGTTTTATCAGTGCAGATGATCGAGACATTGCCTAAAGTTTCAGCGGCGATTAATTTTCTGACTAATGCTTTTCTTTTTAAAATCGCTTGCATCCCAATCGATAAAATTGCAGTCACAGCGATCAGTAACCCTTCCGGGATTGCCGCTACGGCAATAGCCGCGGCGGTGTTCAACATCCCTTCTCGCGCTGCTTGACCAAAACCGAAAATGGGGCGACCCTGCATCCTACCTATTATAATAATCAAAAAACAAATTCCAACTACAGTATAAGTTAATATCTTACTGAAACTAGCTAATTGTTGTTGAAGAGGAGTTTTTTCTTCCTCGGTTTCTTGGACTAGCTTGGTGATTTGTCCGAGCTCTGTATCAATACCAGTTTCACAAACTACTGCTTTAGCTCGACCATGTGAGACAATTGTGCCGCTGTAGACCATATTTTCTCGGTCAGCCAACGGCGTTCCCCTATCCATTCCTTTTAGATTTTTATCCGAAGGAACTGATTCTCCGGTTAGAGCTGCTTCAACCACTTGGAAATTGTCTACTCTTATTAAACGCGCGTCAGCTGGAATTTTGTCACCAGCTTCCAGAAAAATAATATCACCAGGCACTAATTCCTTGGCACTAATTTCTATTTCATTATTGTTGCGTAAAACTTTTGCCTTTAAGTCAATCAATTTTCTAAGATAAGTAATAGCCCTGTTGGCCTTATTTTCTTGGTAGAAACCTAAAATTGTATTAATAAAAACAGCCACCAAAATGATGGCAGTATCAGTAAGGTCTTGTAAGAAAAATGATATTATTGCTGCTCCCAGCAAGACATAGACAAGCGGACTTTTAAATTGGTTGAGTAAAATAACTAAGCCAGAAGCTTTTTTTTCTTCCGGTAATTTATTGTAACCGAATTTTTTTAGCCTTTTTTTAACTTCCTCAGCGATTAAACCAGATTTACTAGTTTTTAGCTTTTTAAAAACCCTCTCTGGCGGTAAAGTATACCAAAGAATTTTTTCCATAAGTAAATAGCGATAAATCTAATAAAATAATAGAGCGATAAAGCAATTTTAATTATACCAAAAAATTAGCATTTAGGGAATTAAAAAAAACAAGCGGAGATGGTCCCCGCTTGAGTGTCTGCCAAGAGTTGATAGCAGAAAGCTAGTTTGTTTCCTCCAAATTCAATTGGCCGCTGGTGGTTCCTTTGATGATATAGGTTTTAACCTTTAATACAGGAAACCGACTGTTAATCAATGAAGTGATTTTTTCCAGATCACCAACTTGAGTTTCATGTTCTTTTTTAGGATCGGCAATACTATAGGCACCGCAGTTGTCATGATAGATAATACTACTTCACTAATACAGTGAAGTTTAGAAGAAAGTCCAATTTGCTTTAGCAAGAATTCTGATTCACCGGGTAGACAAGATAAGCAGTCTTTACCCGAGCCAGCCATTGAGACTAAATCATAAGTTCCTTCTGGATAACCAATTTTTTCCAACCGTTTAGCGAAATCGCTCAACTTGATCCGAAAGTCCATACAGCGAAGAACTAAAGCTTTGCAATTGTGACTCATATGTTGCTTGCCCTCCTTATATATTATTCATTAGTGATTTTTGGTCCAGTCTGATGCTTGCGTCGCCGGGCTACTTTAAGTCTAGCTAACTCTTTTTCAATCTTAGCCGCCAAGCTGGTGTAATCAACTGCTTCTTTGTTTTTTTCCGACATCAAAGCCAGAGCCCGTTTATGGGCTTCCTCGGCTTTGGCTTCGTCAATTTCTTCAGCCCGTTCAGCCGTGTCAGCCAGAATCCTGATTTTATTAAAATCAATTTGAATCAATCCGCCGGAAATCGCCATAAAAGTCTCTTGGCCTTCTTTGATAATTTTTACTTCGCCGGCGGCCAAAGAGCTGATCAAAGGAATATGGTTTGGCAAAACCGTAATTTCGCCTTGCTGGGTCGGCAAAGTAATCTGATCAACCGCATCAGCAAAAACCGTGCGTTCTGGGGTAATTATTTCTAAATTAATTTTTGTCATAATATTTTACTACGAATATACGAATTCGTATATTCGTAGTTCTATTTTTTAACTTCATCAATACTGCCTTTCATGTAGAAGTTCTGCTCTGGTACATTATCATATTTACCCGCTAAAATTTCTTTGAAACTGCGGACAGTATCTTTGAGCGGTACATATTTGCCAGCCGTGCCGGTGAAAGTTTCAGCCACAGAAAACGGTTGGGACAAGAATTTCTGGATTTTTCTGGCGCGGACTACGGCTAACTTATCTTCGTCAGACAGCTCTTCCATACCTAAAATCGCAATAATATCTTGTAATTCTTTGTAGCGTTGTAAAACTTTTTGGACGCCGCGGGCGACTTCATAATGTTCAGCGCCGACAATTTGCGGGTCTAGGATCGTTGAAGTTGAGTCTAACGGGTCAACAGCTGGGTAAATGCCTAATTCAGCCAAACTGCGGGCTAAGACCACAGTTGAATCAAGATGGGCAAAAGTCGTGGCCGGAGCCGGGTCAGTTAAGTCGTCAGCTGGTACGTAAATGGCCTGAACTGAAGTGACTGAGCCCTTTTTAGTGGAAGTGATTCTTTCTTGCAATTCACCCATTTCCGTTGACAAAGTCGGTTGATAACCTACAGCCGAAGGAATCCGGCCTAGCAAACCGGAAACTTCTGAACCGGCTTGGGCAAACCGGAAAATATTATCAATGAAAAGTAAAACATCTTTGCCTTCTTCGTCGCGGAAATATTCAGCCATGGTCAAAGCGGTTAAGCCGACTCGTAAACGTGAACCAGGTGGCTCATTCATCTGGCCGAAAACCAAAGTCGTATTTTTAAGCACGCCAGTATTTTTCATTTCCAAATATAAGTCATTGCCTTCGCGGCTGCGCTCCCCCACTCCGCCAAAAACCGAATAGCCGCCGTGCTTGGTGGCAATGTTATGAATCAATTCCTGAATCACCACCGTTTTACCAACGCCGGCACCGCCGAACAAACCGACTTTGCCGCCTTTGACAAACGGACAAATCAAATCAATGACTTTAATGCCGGTTTCAAAAATCTCCGCTGAAGTTGACTGGTCAGTCAATTTTGGCGCCGGCCGGTGGATCGGATAAGTTTTGCTGGTTTTTGCCTCGGGTTGGTTGTCCAAAGGTTTGCCTAAGACATCAAACATCCGACCTAAAATTTCTTTGCCAACTGGTACCTGAATTGCTTGGCTGGTATTTATCACTTTAGTGCCGCGTTTTAAGCCGTCAGTTGGCCCCAAAGCCACTGAACGGACAACATTGCCGGTTAAATGCTGTTGGGTTTCCAAGATCAGCTTTTGGCCTTCGTGTTCAATTTCTAAAGCATCGTAAATTTTTGGCAAATCGCCGGGAAAGTGGACATCAACGACCGGACCAATAATTTGTTTAATTTCACCTTGTTGCATAAAATATTTTTTGATTAATAATTATTCTTCAAGCGCGGCTTTGCTGACTGAAATTTCCGAAATTTCTTGGGTAATGCCGGCTTGTCTGGCTTTATTGAAAGTTAAAGTTAAATCAGCAATTAAATCACTGGCCGCTTCTGACGCGTTTTTCATCGCTACCATCCGGGCGCTGTGTTCTGAAGCATTTGATTCCAAAATCGCCTGGTAAA
>Ga0209541_10001379_pt1 | contig 48501 bp, 49 predicted proteins | sample RifCSPlowO2_01_FD_184027 | JGI IMG/M metagenome (GOLD analysis project Ga0209541, IMG submission 184027) | Groundwater microbial communities from Rifle, Colorado - Rifle CSP2_plank lowO2_0.1 (SPAdes) (version 2) | ecosystem: Environmental > Aquatic > Deep subsurface > Groundwater | place...
ATTATAATAATAATGATAACTGGCAACATAAAGTCGGGCGTGAGTGCTTCCCTCGTACTATTGATAAGGAGCTTTACCCGGTACGACCAAAATAGTACAAAGAATCATATATTCAGGTATCTATATTGCATTGCATGAAGAAATATACTATAATTAATAGGTATAATTAATTTAATAAATTCTATGAAAAAATTAGTATTTCTAAGCGTTTTGGGTTTATTGTTATCAAACGTAGCGATAACTAACGCAGTCAGTTACACAAGTTTTGCACCGGCTACCTTTACTCTAAATATTGGTGAAAGTTTTGTTGTCAAAGATATCATAAATACAACGATTACGCTGATGAGTATAAATTCAGCACAAACACAGTCATATCCTACACAAGAAATTAAAACAGTTAGTATTAAAGTCGCAAATGAAGGTGGTTGTGGGGCCGGCGCTGATCCTAGATGTCTAGGTATGCCTGCTTTCGAATCCACTTATAATCTTAAAGTAGGCGCTTCTATAGAAGTATTAGCTTTAAAGATCACTCTAAACAGTTTGGGAAGTGGAAGTAATAATGCAACTTTTTCAGTAGCTAAGCGAGACGATGTTGTACCTCCACCTCCAGTAGTATGTTCACCACGTCCTGCTTGTCTAGACGCAAATCCTCGTTGTCTTTTACCAGAACCAGTAGGCGGTTGGTGTTCTAATCCTCCACCTCCAGTAGTATGTTCACCACGTCCTGCTTGTCTAGACGCAAATCCTCGTTGTCTTTTACCAGAACCAGTAGGCGGTTGGTGTTCTAATCCTCCAGCTCCTGGAGATCCAAGTACCGGTGGCGGAACAACAGTCGGTGGTGGTGCAGGTGTTATATCACCCGGCGGAGTTGTTATTATTTGTCCAAATGGTGTGAGTGGAAAAGATTGCTCAACTTGTTCTGATGGTAGTTGTAAACCGGGTGTTTTACCTCCACCAACCAAAGAAACCAATGGGACTGGTTCAGTCACTAATCCAATTAAACCATTACCTCCAATTTGGACATTACCTCAAGGTCAAGATATGGTTTCGGTAGAAGAAGTTAAAGCTGATGAAGAGACTCCAGCTTATTTTGAAGTAAAGACAGAGAGAAAGGCAAAGTTATTCTTTATTTTCCCTGTATCTTCTGAAATAACATATTCTATTGATTCTGTAACTGGATCTAGTAGAGTGACAAGTAGACCTTGGTGGAATTTCTTGGCTTGGTAAATATTACTTATTTCAGTTAATATTTGGGGATGCAAGAATACGATCCCTCTAATATAGAAAAGAAGTGGCAGATTCAATGGCAGAAAGATAAGATCTATCAAGCGGAAAACTCGTCTAAAAATCCGAAGTACTACACTCTTATAGAGTTTCCTTATCCGTCTGGAGACGGGCTACACGTCGGACATCCGCGACCTTATATCGGTCTTGATATTATCGCCCGCAAGAGACGCATGGAAGGATTCAACGTCCTTTATCCTATTGGTTGGGACGCTTTCGGTCTGCCTACAGAAAATTACGCACTAAAGACTGGGAAAGATCCTCGTATAGTTACAAAAGAGAATACAGATACATTTCGTCGTCAGATTCAGTCTCTAGGAATTTCTTTCGACTGGTCTCGGGAGATAAACACTACTGATCCGCAATATTATAAATGGACGCAATGGTTGTTTTTGAAATTTTTGGAAAACGGTTTGGCTTATAAAGCCAAGATGCCTATCAACTGGTGTCCTAAAGATAAAATTGGTCTGGCCAAAGAAGAAGTAGTGGATGGCAAATGTGAACGGTGCGGTACGGAAGTGGTAGAGAAAGAGAAAGAACAATGGATGCTTGCTATCACTAAATATGCTGACAGACTTTATGATGACCTTGATACAGTGGACTATCCAGAGCGGGTCAAGATTCAGCAGAGGAATTGGATTGGTCGTTCTGAAGGCGCGTTAATTAAGTTTGATGATATTGAAATATTTACCACTCGACCTGATACAATTTTTGGTGCCACTTTCATAGCTCTGGCGGGAAAAGCTGATCGTGATACGGGTCGTACCGTTACTAACCCAGCAACAAAAGAACAGATACCCGTCTGGGAAGCGGAATATGTCATGAGTAACTACGGTACCGGCGCCATCATGGGTGTACCGGCACATGATGAGCGAGATTTCGAGTTCGCGAAGAAACATGATTTGCCGATAAGAGAAGTGGTTATTCCAAAGCTTATAGATAAATATGATCCGCCAAGAGAAGACAAAAAAACTGTTTTTCGAAATGCTGTTCAAGCCATAGTCATAAATCCTAAAACCGGAAAGGTCCTGACTTTGCGATGGAAAAAATTCCCCTGGACCACATTCATAACTGGAGGCGTAGAGAAAGGAGAGGATGAAATTATGGCAGTCGAGAGAGAAATAGTGGAAGAATCAGGCTACAAGAATTTTAAGTTTGTAAAAAAGCTAGGAGGGCCTATAGAGTCACACTTTTTTGCCAATCATAAAGATGAGAATAGGAAAGCTTTATTTACTGGCTTTGTTTTTGAACTCATTGATGAAGAAAGAAAGGAATTGAGCGAAGAAGAGAAAGCCATCCATGAAGTCATCTGGCAAACATGGGAAGAAATCTCTTTTGATAAGAATATAAAATGTTCTGAATATGATATATGGCTCGACAGATATTTAAATTCAACACATGCTTTTATTGAAGATGGAGTACTTATAAACTCAGGCAAATTTGATGGTTTGACGAGTGAAGAGGCAAGAGAGAAGATTGTGGCAAAATTTGGACAGAAGAAAATTACTTATAAACTCCGTGATTGGGTTTTTTCCCGTCAGCGTTACTGGGGGGAACCAATACCGGTGATACATTGTCCCAAGTGTGGAATTGTGCCTGTGCCGGAAGAAGATTTGCCGGTGGAGTTGCCAGTGGTGGAGAAATATCAACCAACTGAAACAGGCGAGTCACCACTTGCAAGTATTAAGGAGTGGGTGAATGTTAAATGTCATAAGTGTGGTGCTGATGCGAAGAGAGAGACAGATGTCATGCCAAATTGGGCCGGGTCATCTTGGTATTTCATCGCTTATCTTTTCAATAAAGAAGGGTTTACAAATCCTACATCAATTAGAAATTGGAAATTGCAAATTGAAAATTATGGACATTTCATGCCCGTTGATTGGTACAACGGAGGAATGGAACATACCGTACTCCATCTTCTTTACTCACGTTTCTGGAATAAATTTCTTTTTGATTTAAAACTGGCACCAACGAGCGAGCCGTATAGGAAGCGTACTTCTCACGGTCTGATTTTAGCTGAAGGAGGAGAGAAAATGAGTAAGTCGAGAGGTAATGTAGTGAATCCAGATGCCATAGTAGAGCGTTTCGGCGCGGACACCTTGCGTCTCTACGAGATGTTTATGGGCCCATTTGAGCAGGCTATCGCTTGGAGTGATGAAGCTCTTATCGGTCCGCGCCGGTTTCTGGAGAAGGTGTGGAAGTTGCAATCCAAGATACCAAAAGATCAGACTTCAGGTATCAATTCACAAGGTCTGACCTTAAAGAGCGAGATCTCAATGCACCTAACTATCAAGAAAGTTTCAGAAGATATTGAAGCGATGAAGTTTAACACCGCCATTTCTACCTTAATGATTTTTGTAAATACTTTAGAAAAGAACGGGTCTATTTCTGAAGAAGAATTCAAAACATTGCTTCTGTTACTTGCACCATTTGCTCCACATATGACAGAAGAACTCTGGCATAAATATTTTGGCAAAGATTTTATCCACACACAAAATTGGCCAACTCATAACCCGGAGAAAATTGAGAGAGATGAAGTTACTTTAGCCATACAAGTTAACGGTAAAGTTAGAGCAACTTTAGTAACTAGCCGCACACAAAATGAAGATGAAATTAAGAAATCAGCACTAGCATTGCCAGAGATTAAGAAATGGTTGGAAGGCAAGGAACCTAAAAGAATTATTGTTGTACCCAATAAGATAATAAGTATCACATCTTGACCACGACTTGACATATATTTATACTAGTGATACAAATAACGTAAGTTATGAGTGAAAAAATCGCTTTAAGCTTCAAACCTAAGGAAATCACGCGCCGTCTTTTATCTATTCTAACTAAACGCGCTCAAGATGTACTTACCAATAGATATGGTCTCGGACCTAAGGCTACAAAACTTACTTTAGATGCTATTGGTAAAAGATATAACATCACTCGTGAGCGTGTGCGTCAGATAGAAAATCATTCGCTTGCCGCTATCCGAAAGTCAAAGGCATATAAAGACAATGAACCAGTTTTCACTGAGCTGAAAGAACTGGTTCTCAACCTGGGTGGGCTTGTTTCAGAGAAAGACCTTTTGGGATATCTCGGTAATGATGTAAATATCCAAAACCATTTCCATTTCCTTTTTGTCGTTGGTGAGGAATTTAAGCGCGAGAAAGAAGATGAAGAATTCAAACATCGTTGGCATGTTGACCCAGAGTTATCTAACAAGGTTAAAGAAGCTCTTCGCAAACTATATTCAAAACTCTCTGATGATGAACTTATCGTCGAGGGCGATCTTATAAGATCTTTTCTTGAAGAGGTTAAGGATCTTAATGAGAAATACAAGAATGACGAGGTTGTTAAACGCTGGTTATCTATTTCTCTTAAGATAGGTAAAAACCCTCTGGGAGAGTGGGGAAGATCTTCCTCTTCAAATATCAATGCTAAAGGCATGCGCGACTACGCTTTCTTAGTTATCAGAAAGCACGGTTCGCCTATACATTTTAAAGAAGTGGCAAAAGCAATAACCTACTATTTCAACAAGAAAGCACATGTCGCTACCACTCATAATGAACTTATCAAGGATCCTAGATTTGTTCTGGTAGGTCGCGGTCTCTATGCTTTATCCGAATGGGGATATATATCAGGAGTGGTTAAAGATGTTATCCATAAGATTCTCAAAAAAGAAGGACCTCTACCTAAGGAGAAAATTATTGAAAAAGTGTTGAAGGAACGCTATGTCAAAGAAAACACTATCTTAGTGAATCTTCAAAATACCAAGTATTTCAAAAAAGATCGAGATAACCGCTACCACAACGTCTAGCGAGGAAGAGTGGGTGAGCTTGCTTATCCATTCTTTCCGAGCGAAGACGTTGTACTTACTAGTACAACGTCTAGCTTCCGTGTAGAATTAGAGTCATGATAGAGGATTTCCTAACTCTTTTCCCAAACGATCTTCATCAAGATATCTGGAATTTTATCTTAGCAAGCTGGCCTGTGTGGCTTCCTTTTTTATTGATAACTTTCTTATTTAGCAGTTGGTTTTCTTATAAGCGCAGAGAATGGATACGAGGACAAGGCAGTGTGCTTCTGGAGATTAAGTTGCCGAGAGATATAAACAAGTCACCAGCTGCTATGGAAATGGTGCTAGAAGGTATATGGGAAGATGTGGTGGGTACGCTTACAGATGTTTTTATTAAAGGTCGAGTTAGAGACTTCTTTTCGCTTGAAATTGTCTCGTTAGGCGGTGAAGTTAAGTTCTTCATCTGGGCATTACCAAAGTGGAAAAATATTATAGAATCGAGAATCTATGCTCAATATCCTGGTGCGGAAGTTTATGAGGCGGAAGATTATGCGCTCAAAGTTGTCTATGATCCGGAAAAGGTAAATTTTTCCGGTATCACGACAAGCCTTGTTAAACCGGACCCATATCCCATCAAATCATATATAGATTACGAACTGGAGCGAGGCGGTAAAGAGCCAGAAGAAATAGTGGATCCCCTCGTGCCGCTTATCGAATATCTTGGTTCTCTCAAACCCGGAGAACAGGCGTGGATACAAATATTGATACAAGGTCATCGCAAGGAGGGTCTTAAGGATACACGTCTCTTTCCAAAGCCTGATTGGAAAGAGAGCATTAAGAAAGAAATAAAAAAAATCATTGAACAAGAATCTTATATTAAACCAGCTGAAGGTAAACCTCAGACTCTCCAACATTTAACCACGACACAGGGCGAGACTATTAAAGCCATAGAACGCAATGCTGGCAAATTGGCTTTCAACTCTATGATGAGAGTGCTCTATGTTGCGCCTAAAGATATCTTTGATAAGAACAAACTTACGGGTCTTATAGGAAGTATGCGTCAGTTTGGTTCCAAGAATCTCAATGGCATCAAACCTAATAAGTTTATGAGTGTTGAATATCCGTGGCAAGATGTTCACGACAAGAAAAAAAGGATGCTTCATCAAACACACCTTGAAGCCTATAAACGCCGGTCATTTTTTGATGTTCCTTTTAAACACCTGTATGGTGAGCCTTATGTGCTGACTGTTGAAGAGCTGGCTACTCTATTCCATTTTCCACACGGTGGAGTATCTACCACACCTACACTTACTCGTATTCCTTCAAAGAAGGCAGAAGCTCCTGCCAATCTACCTGTATAGATTTATGTATAGGCGTTTTATAAACAAGAGAATTTATTTGTTTATTTTTGTGATGTTTTTTCTCATCACTTGTCTCTGGTATATAACCCCACCATTTTCTTTCCCCTCGGGATCTATTATCACTATTCCAGAGGGTGTTGGTCTTTATGTTCTTACAGAAAAATTACAAGAGGATAACGTTATACGCTCACCTTTTTGGTTTCGTCTGGCAGCTATTGTCCTTGGCGGAGAACGTGATATGAAAGCCGGTCAATATTACATGTCTCGTCCCCAGAACACTTTTCTTATCGCTTGGCGTGTATTTCATGGCCATAACGATATAGAAACAGTTAAACTTACTATTCCAGAAGGTTTTACTGTAGCTAAGATTTCAAATCTTTTTGATGATAGATTTCCGTTCTTTGATCATGATAGTTTCAAATCTTTGGCGCCGGAAGGGTATTTGTTTCCAGATACTTATTTCATCCCGGTTACAGTAACTGCTTCTTCTACCATAAAACTGCTTAATAATAACTTTGTCCGTAAAGTTTCGGAAGTTATCAATAACTCCAATCTCTCCGGAAAAACTCCCGAAGAAATTATAATCATGGCATCTCTTATAGAAGGTGAAGCTCGATCTCAGATAGACCGCGAGATTGTCTCTGGTATTTTATGGAGAAGGGTGGAGCTAGGCCTGCCTCTACAGGTGGATGCTAGTTTTGCTTATGTTAATGGCAAGACTACTAAGGATCTTACTCTTGATGATTTAAAGATTGACTCTCCTTTCAATACATATCTCTATAAAGGATTACCACCAAGACCAATATCAAATCCAGGGCTCGAGAGTATAAAAGCCGCCATTAACCCCACTTCTACACCTTACTTATATTTCTTGACAGGAGACGATGGTACAATGCATTATTCTGAAGACTTCGATGACCATGTCGCAAAAAAGTTTAAATACATTTCCAGATAGCAAAGAAAAAATTGCTGTAACACAAATAACCTCTAAGCCGAAAGTCTTTGTAGGACTCTCTGGTGGAGTAGATAGTGCTGTTTCCGCAGCACTATTGAAGGAGAAGGGTTTCGACGTAACAGGTGTATTTATAAAAGTCTGGCAACCCGATTTTCTGCCTTGTAGCTGGAGAGATGAACGGCGTGATGCTATGAAGGTAGCCATTGCCTTAGATATTCCTTTCTTGTTTTTTGATTTCGAAGAAAAGTATAAAAGCGAGGTAGTGGATAAAATGATAGCTGAATACAAAGTTGGTCGTACGCCGAATCCAGATGTACTCTGCAATAAAGAAATAAAATTTGGAGCATTTTGGAAAAAGGCCAAAGAAATGGGTGCTAACTATATTGCTACAGGACATTATGCTCGTATTGAGTATGGGCAATTGAAGGAAGCTGTGGATAAAGAGAAAGACCAATCATATTTTCTCTGGACTTTAACGAGGGATGATTTAACACACATACTCTTTCCAGTTGGCAATCTAAAAAAGGATGAGGTGCGCAAGTTGGCGCGCAAATATAATCTGCCTGTCTCGGAGAAGAAAGATAGTCAGGGCATATGCTTTATTGGTGATGTCAGCATGGAAGAATTTCTTTCTCATTTTATCTCTACTAAACCGGGAGATGTATTAAATACTCTAGGTGAAATCATAGGTTCTCACAGTGGTGCCGTACTCTACACTATTGGAGAAAGGCACGGTTTTGATATTTTGAAGAAAAAACCGGAGGATGGCGCTTTCTATGTGGTATCAAAAGACATTAAAGCAAACACTATTACCGTTTCAAATAAAAAATCGGAAATAGATTCTCTTTCGCCTAAAAAGATTGTGGTCAAGGGTGTGAATTGGATTACTGAACCTAAAAATCCTCTCCTCTCTGCTAGGATAAGATATAGGGGAAATAAAGTGCCTGCCACACTTTTTCTTGAAGGTAAAGAACTTGGTATAGAGTTTCAAAAACCGATAAACGGATTATCCCTCGGTCAATCAATAGTGTTTTATTTGTCTCCCAGTAAAGTAGACGATGGTGACTATGGTATAGGTGGTGGAGTGATGGATAGAGTTATCTCATAGGTTATAATGACAAGATGATACAACCGGTAAAACAAATAATGATTATTAAGGCAAATGGCAAACGTGAAGCTTTTGAACCAGAAAAACTTCGTTTCTCTCTTTTGAAATCCGGTGCAACAGAAAAAATGGCAGAAGATGTTTTGTCACATATATCACTGGAACTTGGAGGTGATATGACTACATCTGAGATATATAAACACGCCTTTTCTGTCCTGAAGAAGGCTAGTAAGCCTGTAGCCAGAAGCTATTCTCTTCGCCGTGCTATTACAGATCTTGGTCCATCAGGATTTCCCTTTGAAGATTTTGTAGCTGAAGTACTCAAAGCTAAAGGATTTAGATGCGAGACTCGTCAAGTAGTACTTGGCGGATGTGTACCACATGAAGTAGATGTGGTGGCATACAATGACAAGAAACTTATTATGGTAGAAGCTAAATTTCATAATGAACTTGGTATTAAATCTGATTTGAAAATAGCTCTTTATATAAAAGCGAGATTTGATGACCTTCAAGAAAATGTTTTCAACTATGGCGGGGTCGACCGGTCTATCACCGACAGTTGGCTTGTAACTAATACCAAATTTTCCAGTACCGCCATACACTATGGTGTTTGTAAGAACCTGACAATGATAGGTTGGAATTATCCAGAAGAAGGTAATTTGCAAGATATGATAGAAAGTGAATCTCTACATCCTATTACTTGTCTCAATTCTCTTTCGAAAGCAAATAAAAAAATATTATTAGGTGCTGGAGTGGTATTGTGCTCGAATATTAAAGATAATCCGGAATTTTTAAGTAAGTTTTTAGGAACCACATTTGATTCTAGGCCGGTGATAAATGAAATAAATGAGTTGTTGTCAAAAGCTTCATAGATGATAAACGAAAAAGAGAGGGCACTAAAAGCGATAAAAGATGAGATACTGGGTCTTGTGAGCTCGCCTTTATATAAAGAACGAATTAAAAATAAATACTTCCCTGTAATAGGAGAGGGCAATCATTCTGCTTGGATAATGTTTATAGGTGAGGCGCCGGGGGAGAATGAAGCCAAGACGGGTAGGCCGTTTTGCGGGCGGGCAGGAAAAGTGCTCGATGAACTTCTTGTCTCCGCAGGTATAGAGAGAAAAGATGTTTATGTGACAAATATCGTAAAGGACCGCCCGCCCGGTAATCGTGACCCTCTTCCTGATGAGATAGAAATATATGCGCCGTTTCTTGATCGACAAATTGAAATCATTAAGCCGAAAGTGATCGCCACTCTTGGGCGATTTTCTATGCAATACGTGATGAGTCGCTACGGATTAGAGTTTGAATTGGATTCCATAAGTAAACTTCATGGAAAAGTGTTTACTACCGACAAGTTTAAAGTAGCGCCTCTCTACCATCCCGCTGCCGCTATTTATAATCAGCATTTACTCGACACTCTAAAAGAGGATTTTAAAGTACTTAAAAATCTTTAAAATGGTGTCTTATTTGCCAAAATTAATATTTATGGTATAAATGATTCCGGAGGGATTATGAAATTGATCAACGATGTCACAGATCGACCGTGGATACTCATGTCCCGATCGATGATTCTGTACAGAATTGCCCTTGTTCTCAGGTGGTTTTCTGAACATTGGAAAGATCTCACAGCCCGACTTTGATGTCGGGCTCGCTTTTTATGTTATATTCATTGAATGCAATCCAGAGAAATTCGTAAACAATTCTTAGATTTTTTTAAAAAACAGGCACATGTAATAATTCCTTCAGCTTCACTTGTACCCAAGAACGATCCGTCAGTCCTCTTTACTACAGCAGGGATGCAACAGTTCAAATCGTATTACATAAGCAAGGCAGATGCTCAAAAAGATTTAAACTCACTTAATGTAGCTTCTTCTCAAAAGTGTGTGCGTACATCTGATATTGAAGAGGTTGGAGACAAGAGCCATCTCACTTTTTTTGAAATGCTTGGCAACTTCAGTTTTGGTGGTTATTGGAAAAAAGAAGCCATCGAATATGCCCATGAACTTATTACTAAAGATTTTGGATTGAAGATAGATTTTATTTCTGTCTTCGGTGGCGCAGATAATATTCCAGAAGACAAAGAATCTGCTGATATTTGGAAGTCCATCGACTCTAGTATTATTATAAAAAAATTTGGCAGAGAAGATAATTTCTGGGGACCGACGGGGGAAGAAGGTCCGTGTGGCCCGACTACAGAAATATATGTAGGAGGAATTGAGATTTGGAATATCGTTTTTAATGAATATTACCAAAGTCGAGATAAGGAACTTACACCTCTTAAAATTAGAGGAGTAGATACTGGTATGGGTCTTGAACGTCTGACCTTTGTGACTCAAGGTGTGTCGAGTGCTTTCGAGACAGATCTTTTTGAATCTATTATAAAAAGGATCAAAGATATTTCTTCAGTTTCAGAAGAAAAGGCAGAGAGAATTGTCTCTGACCACATACGAACATCAGTATTCATGATAGCCGATGGTGTTATTGCTTCTAATACTGGCAGAGGATATATTTTAAGACGTCTTATTCGCCGTGCGGTGCGCTATGCCGATATCTTAGGTATTGCTCCCGGAGAGCTTTTTCACGTGGCTCGCAGTGTCATTTTAAAGTACAGAGATATTTATCCAGAACTTGCAAAATCTAGCGAAAGAATAGAAAAAGAGATTCTTGCTGAAGAAAATAAATTCAGAAAGACTTTGAGAGAAGGTCTGAAGCAATTTGAGAAAGGGGTGGATTCATTTATCCTCTTTACTACGTACGGTTTCCCTATAGAATTGACTGAAGAGATTGCTAGAGAGAAAGGGGGGATAGTGGATAAAGATAAGTTTTATAAGCAATTAAAAGAGCATCAGGAACTATCACGTAAAAGCAGTGGGCAGAAATTTAAAAAATAGGTTATAATTTTGTACATGCCGAAAAAAATTGAAGATATTATAGTACCAGAGAGAAAAAGAAGTATAAGAGATATACCAATTCCAGAAAATCGCAGGAAAAATGGAGAACAGCCACCTTCATCATTTATAATGAAAGAATATAATTCTTCTGCGGTTCCACGCGATAGTATTCACATATCACAAGAAGAAGTTAAACCGCCAAGCATAAAAAAAACCAGGAAAGGTTTCTGGTGGGGTATTGGGGTATCTCTTTTAGTACTTATATTTATATTGCTTTCTATTTTTAACGGGGCAACACTCTCTTACGTACCTAAGTCCTCTGCTCTTTCTTTGAAAAATGAGTCTTTTATCGCACAAAAGACAGGTAATGATACTCTTTCATATAGTGTAGCTAAACTCTCCAAAGACAAAGGAGTGGAAGTCTTGGCTTCTGGAGAAGAAGAAGTGAGTCGTAAAGCAAGCGGTACAATAGTGGTCTACAACAGTAGCACTAAGTCTCAAAGATTTAGAGCAACTACTCGTTTTGAAACTCCAGAAGGTAAAATTTACCAAGTCGAAGATGCTATAGTTGTGCCTGCAAAAAAGGTGGTAAATGGTAGTGAACAGCCAGGTTCTTTGGAGGTTACTGTTTATGCAGAAAATCCCGGAAAGGAATATAATATTGGTCTCACAGACTTTACTCTACCGGGTCTTGAAGGCACTTCCTTATTTACCGCAGTTTATGCCCGCTCTAAAACAGAGATGTCTAGAGGTTTTGTCGGGAAAGAAAAAATAGTGAGTGAACAAGACAGATTAAGAGTCAAAAATGAACTAGAGACATCTTTAAGAGCTGAACTTATTTCAGATGCTATAGCTCAAGTACCTAAAGACTTGATTCTTTTCCCGTCGCTTTCCTTTATTATTTTCGAAGACTTACCACAAACGGACTCTGCTACTCCAGGCCGTGTTGTAGCTAATAGGCGCGCTAATTTGTATGGTGTTATGTTTAAAAGAAGTGATTTATCTACTTATCTTTCTTTAGGCAAGATCACTCTTGCTCCCGGTGAATCTGTTGATATTCTAGAGCCAGAATTACTTACACTTTCTTTCTCCGATGATTCTTCTCTAGATATACTAAATGCAGATGAGATTCACCTCTCTGTAACGGGTGATACTATGGTAGTGTGGCGTACTGATGAAGTGTCTTTGAAGACTGATATTGTCGGTAAACCTAAGAAATATATCTCTTCTATACTTAATAATTATCCAACTGTAATATCGGCCACAGCCACTATAAGACCATTTTGGAAAAAATCTTTCCCTTCGGATGGTTCACGAATTACCATAAAACAATTACCAGTTAAGTAATATATGCAACAAAGTAAATCTTCGGATTTAGAAAGGACGGGAGTAATAGTTGAATCTCTGCCTAATATTATGTTTCGCGTAAAGTTGGATGATCCATCTGGTGGATCAGAAGAAATATTGTCATATCTTTCTGGAAAGATGCGACTTCATCGCATCCGTGTATTAGTGGGCGATAAAGTACTTCTCGAACTCGAACCATATGGCGGTAAAGCTAGGATTATCAAACGACTTTAATTAAGAATTATCTACTTGTGATAAAGAAAATATCTGACAAAACACTACTTGCTAGTACAGGAATTGTTTTTTTGGCAATTTTTCTATTTGTTTCTTTACAGAAACATCCTAATTATCACAAAACATCACGGTTCGAACATTTGGCACATACATTATTTTACTCAACAGTAAATCACTTGGCATTAGCGGGTTCATTTCGAGGAGAAGCCTCATTTTCTTTATCAATGCCATATTTTCGCCAAGAAAACGGTTTGACTTGCGAAGTAGCTGCTCTAAGGACGGTACTTAGTTATCGTGGTACAAATGTATCTGAAGCAGAGCTTTTGGATAAATTAGCTTTTGATACTAGAGAACCCATGTCTTCAGATGGCACTTGGGGTGATCCAGAAGATGGATTTATCGGAAGTGTTAATGGTTCGATCTTTAACCGCACCGGGTTTGGTGTTTATGAGAAGCCTATTCTTAATCTGGCTTTGGAGTACTACAATGCAGCTATTCTTGAGGATGCTGATTTGACAGAAGTCTTAAATGAAGTCTTGTCAGGCAATCCTGTTATCGTTTGGGGACTTTTATCCCGAAGAGCATCTGTGTCTTGGCAGACTAAAGATGGAAAAGTGGTGTCAGTTCGTCCAGGAGAACACGCTAGGGTGGTGATAGGTTTTACGGGCGACCCTCTTAATCCTAAAGAGATAATACTCATGGATCCAATTTATGGCAGGATAAGAATGGGGAAAAATAAATTTATCTCTGATTGGGAGATAATGGATAATAGAGCGGTGGTAGTATATAAAGATATGACAATTTCAAACCAAATATAGATTAGGGGTAGACAGGAAAACAAAGTTAAGCTAGAATGCAGACTTGCTATGAAAGTTAAGGCAGCGGTCAGGAAAATATGTGCTAAGTGCCAAATAGTCCGTAGAAAGGGCTATGTTTATGTAGTTTGCAAGGCTAACCCTCGCCATAAACAAAGACAAGGCTAATGAGAATACTCGGTATAACTATCCCAGAAGAAAAACGTTTAGAAATCGGCCTACTGGTCCTTTTTGGGATTGGTCGCTCTCGCGCTAGGACTATTCTTGAAAAAGCCGGTGTGCCACTTGGGATTAAATCAAAAGATGTAAGTATAGAACAGGAAAATAAAATTCGTTCTGTTATAGAGGGTATGACTCTTGAAGGCGATCTAAAGAGAGAAATCACTGGAAATATTAAACGCCTGAAAGATATTAAGACCTATCGTGGCATGCGTCATTTGCGCAATCTTCCGGTGCGTGGTCAACGTACTAAGACTAATGCTCGCACAAAACGAGGTGCTAGAAAGACTATGGGCACAGGAAGAAAGATTGCGGAAAAGAAATAATAAAATCAAGATTCAATATAAATAATTATGGGTAAGAAACGTATAGTAAAAACAGATAAAGCTTCAGAAACTGATGTGGCTGTAGCTACAGATGATGCAGTAAAAGAACAGAAGCTTAGTAAAAAGCATATCGACTCAGGCGTCTTATATGTTGAATCTACATATAATAATACTAAGGTTACTCTTACAGATAACAAATATAATACTCTAGCTTGGTCATCAAGTGGTGCTTTGGGTTTTAAAGGTGCTAAAAAGGGTACACCATTTGCAGCCGCTAAGGTTGGTGAGACATTGGCGCTTAAGGCTCAAACTTTGGGAGTTAAGGAAGTCAAAGTTGTTGTAAAGGGTGTGGGTTCTGGCCGAGAATCAGCCATAAGAGGGTTTATCTCAAAAGGAATAAATCTAACTACTATCCAAGACAAAACTTCGGTACCTCATAATGGTCCTAAACCACCTCGACCTCGTAGAAATTAATATTGCATAAAACTATATGAAGATAGGACCTAAATATAAAATAGCTAGACGTCTGGGAGCACCAATATTTGAGAAAACTCAAACCCCTAAATATGCACTCTCTTTAGCTCGCAAGGAAAGAAATAGTAAAGGTCGCGGTAAACCAAAATCTGAATACGGCCGTGAGTTGATAGAAAAACAGAAAGCTCGTTTCAGTTATGGCTTGACTGAGAAGCAGTTTAGAAACTATGTTGATAAATCTCTTCATGAACAAGAGCCTATACAAAAACTATTTACTATTCTTGAGAGTCGTCTAGATAATGTTCTCTTTCGCTCTGGATTAAGCAAGACTCGTGCTCAAGCTCGTCAAACTGCAAGTCATGGACACATCATGGTAAACAACAAACGTGTAACCATACCCTCAATTCTTCTTTCAGAGGGTGATATTGTCAGTTTGCGTGCTGGCTCGATCAACAGTTCTCTCTTTAGTGAAGTATCAGAAAGATTAAAGACAGTTATGATTCCAGCTTGGCTCAAAGTTGACCCTGTCAAGAAACAGGTGGTGGTCAATGGTCATCCGGTATATGTACCGCAAGAGCATGTATTTGATCTTGGAGTAGTAATTGAATTTTATAACAGATAATTATGATATTCTTTACCACGATTCATAAAACTTGCCTTATGAGCATTATTAGCGTATAATTAAACATTAATTTTTTATATATTTTATGGTTGATTACACAATACTTTTACCCTCTAAACCAAAGATTATCTCTGAAGAAGGAGATAGTGGCGTTTTCGAAATTGAAGGTCTTTATCCTGGTTATGGACATACTCTAGGTAATAGTCTTCGTCGTATCATCTTGTCATCTCTGCCGGGTGTAGCCATCACTTCTGTTAAGATTGCTGGCGTCAGTCACGAGTTTTCCGTATTGGACGGGGTAAAAGAGGATATCATTACCATCCTTCTTAATCTAAAGAAAATCCGCATGCGTTTCTCTACTGATGATCCTCAGACTCTATCTCTAAAGGTCAAGGGAGAGAAAGTGATTAAGGCTTCTGATTTGGAAGTACCTGGTCAAGTAGAAATCCTTACTCCAGACGAAATTATCGCCACTCTCACCAGTAAAAATGCTCTGCTCGATATGGAAATCAAGGCCGAAAAAGGCCTTGGTTTTATGCCTAAAGAGATGATCGACAAAAATCGTGTAGATATCGGCACCATTGCTCTTGATGGTATCTTCACCCCTATTCGTCGTGCAAGTTATGAAGTTGAAAACATGCGTGTTGGAAACAGGACAGATTTCAATAAACTTAGAATGTTCATTGAGACTGACGGAACCGTCTCTCCAACCTTTGCTCTTACTTCTGCTATTGAGACCATGATAAATCAACTTAAAGCTATTGTAGGTTTTAAAGAAGATGAACCAGAAGTTTCAGGTAAAGATATTGAAGCAGAGCAAAGCACATCTTCTAGAGCAGAAGTTGATCCTGAAGTGCTTAAAACACGCGTAGAGTCACTGGATATTTCACTTCGTACTAGACACGCACTTTCTATCGCCAATATTCGCACTGTAGGTGGTCTAGCTCGTAAGAAAGAGAAAGATCTCTTAGATATTGCTGGTCTGGGAACTAAGGGTATTCAAGAAATAAAAAAAGCACTTGGTGAGTTTGGTATAACATTGAAATGAGACATCATAATGCGAACAGAAAATTTGGCCGCAAAAAAAATCAGAGAGTAGCTCTGCTTCGTTCACTCGCATATTCTCTAGCTCTAAAAGGGAAAATTAAAACAACAGAAGCTAAGGCTAAAGAGTTGAGACCTTATATGGAGAAACTTGTGACTTTAGGTAAGAAGAAAACTCTTGCTTCTCGTCGTTTTATTGAGGGTCGGGTAGGAGTTAAGGTGGCTAAAAAAATTGTAGAAGAATTATCTCCAACTTATAAAGAAAGAGCTGGAGGTTATACCAGAATTACTAAGATGATATCGCGAACAAGTGATGCTAGTCCGATGGCCGTCATAGAATTTGTATGAAAAAACACGTAATTGATGCTAAAGACAGAGTACCCGGAAGAGTAGCTACAGATGTGGCTGTGCTTCTTATGGGTAAGGACAGGACAGATTTTTCTAGAAATCGCATCCCTGATGTTAAAGTAGAGGTAATTTCTAGTTCTCTAATGTCTCTTAATCCTAAAAAACTCAGAGATAAAATTTACTCGCATCATTCTGGTTTTCCGGGTAAGCTCAAAAGACAATCACAGGAACACGTGGTTGAGACCAAGGGAGCAAGAGAGGTGTTACGCCGAGCAGTCTATGGCATGCTTCCGAAGAATAAATTGCGTACGCAGATGATGAAAAATTTAACAATTAAAGATTAGTTTTATAAATGATGATTACCAAGACAATAGAAAACAAGGAACGATACATTGAAGCAGTAGGGAGGCGCAAGACTTCTGTAGCTCGGGTGCGTCTTACTCCTGCTTCAAAGATTTCTGTATCTGTAAATGAAAAAGAACTAGAAGCATATTTTCCTACCTTGATGCTCAAGAAAATAGTCTTGTCCGTTTTTGATGACACCACAGACAAGTTTTCTGTGACTGCTAAGGTAAAAGGAGGAGGTAATTCATCACAAGCCGAAGCTCTTAGACATGGTTTAGCACGAGCACTTGTAATACATGATGCTCTTCTGCGTACTAAGTTGAAGCAGAAGGGTTTTCTTAAACGCGATCCTCGTGCTAAAGAACGCAGGAAATTCGGTCTTAAGAAGGCTCGTAAGGCGCCTCAGTGGTCGAAGCGTTAGGTAATTAGAAAAATATGAATAAGGAAGATGAAGACATCGTTATAGAAGATGACCTTGATTCGGTAAATTATGCTGAAAAAGAGAAGAAGCTTAGAGAAAAGATTAAACAGGCTGAAACGAAAGCTAAAGAATATTTAGACGGATGGCAGAGAAGTCAGGCAGATTTCGCCAATCTCCGGCGTCGTGACGAAGAAGCTAAGCTAGAATTTATTAAGTTTGCGAATCAAGGATTGATAGAAGAATTGATTCCTGTGCTAGATAGTTTTAATATATCTCTGTCTCTAGACCGCAAAGACCTTGAGCCTATCTATAATCAGTTAGTAGCTATACTCAAGGTCAAAGGTCTTGAAGAATTAGACCCAGTTGGCAAGACATTTAATCCGCATGAACACGAAGCATTGGGGATGATTAGTACAGAGAAAAAAGAACAAGATCATCTGGTGCTTGAAGTTATGCAGAAAGGGTATAAGTTAAATGGCAAAGTGATCCGTCCGGCAAAAGTAAAAGTAGGGGAATTTATTAGCAATTAAACTTAAACATCATGGCTAAAATCATTGGAATAGATCTCGGCACCACTAACTCCGCTCTTGCGGTCATGGAAGCAGGTCAACCAAAAATTATAGAAAATGCTGAAGGTGTACGCACTACTCCTTCTATAGTAGCTGTTTCTAAAACAGGCGATCGTCTGGTGGGTCTTTTGGCTAAGCGCCAAGCTGTGACTAACCCCAAAAATACTATTTTCGGTATCAAACGCTTTATCGGCCACACTTTCTCTGATCCGGCTGTCCAGAAGGATAAGTCCACTGTGCCTTTTGAAATTCTTTCTGCTAAAGATGGTTCTGTCATGGTTAAAATGGCTGATAAAGAAAATCGTCCGGAAGAAATTTCCGCCATGATTTTGCAGAAGCTTAAAGTAGATGCTGAAGCTAAGTTGGGAGAAAAGATTACTGAAGCTATTATTACTGTGCCGGCTTATTTCAATGATGCTCAAAGAAAAGCTACCAAAGATGCTGGTCAAATTGCAGGTCTTGATGTTAAACGCATTATCAACGAACCAACCGCCGCCGCTCTCGCTTATGGATTTAATAAAAAGAAAAATGAAAAGATCGCCGTCTTTGATTTCGGTGGAGGTACTTTCGACATCTCGATATTGGAAGTTGGTGATGATGTGGTTGAAGTAAAATCCACTGACGGTGATTCTCATTTGGGTGGTAAAGATATTGATCAGAAGATTCTCAATTACATTGCCGAAGAGTTTAAGAAAGAGTCTGGTATTGATGTTAGATCTGATGCTTTGGCACTTCAACGTCTAGATGAAGCAGCTGAGAAAGCTAAAATAGAACTTTCAACCACTACTGAAACAGAAGTAAATATACCGTTTGTCACTTCTGATGCCTCTGGTCCTAAACATTTGCTTCTAAAGCTTTCAAGAGCAAAACTTGAGGAACTTTCAAGAGAGTTTATAGACCGGGCTATGGAAATTACCAAACGCGCTATGGAGGCCTCACCTTTTAAAGTAGGTGTTATTGATGAGGTTATACTAGTAGGTGGGCAGACGCGTATGCCGGCTATCGCTGATGCGGTTAAGAAATTTTTCGGCAAAGAGCCAAATAAATCTATAAATCCGGACGAAGTTGTAGCGCTTGGTGCTGCTATTCAAGGTGGAATTCTTGCTGGTGATGTTAAAGACGTTCTTCTCTTGGATGTGATTCCTCTTTCACTTGGTATAGAAACTATGGGTGGTGTTGCTACGAAGTTGATTGAGAAAAATACTACAGTTCCGTCTGCTAAATCACAGATTTTCTCCACTGCCGCTGATAATCAGACTTCTGTAGAAATACACATTGTGCAAGGAGAAAGAGCTATGGCGGCTGATAATAAGTCTCTAGGACGCTTTATATTAGATGGCATACCACCAGCAGGGCGCGGTATGCCCCAGATCGAAGTTACTTTTGATGTAGATGCCAACGGGATCTTAAGTGTTAAGGCTAAGGATAAAACAACAGGCAAGGAGCAGTCTATCAGGATAGAAGCAAGCTCTGGTCTCTCTAAAACTGATATCGAAAAAATGCAGAAAGACGCAGAATCAAATGCAGTCGAAGATCAGAAGAAAAAAGACTTGGTAGATGTAAAAAATATTGCTGAACAGCTAATCTATACAGCCGAGAAATCTTTGAAAGACACTACAAATATACCGGAGGATATAAAAACTGCTGTTAATGGAAAAGTTGATGCATTAAAAAAAGAGCAAGGGACCGGAACTCTAGAGACCATAAAATTTGCCACAGAAGCTCTTTCTACAGAATTGCAGAAGATTGGTGAGTTTATGAGTAAGAATCCTGCCACCTCCGCCGAAGGCTCAGGCGTGCCGAAGCAAGAAGGTGATATAAAAGATGCAGAAGTTAAACCTGCCCAACAGGATGATTCCGAACCCAAAGCCAATAGCTAGAAGCTTAAAGTTATAAGTTAACCTATGAAAGACTATTATAAAATTCTAGGAGTTAACAAAGATGCAAGCGAAGAGGAGGTAAAAAAAGCTTTCCGTAAACTTGCGCATGTTTATCATCCGGATAAATCTGGCGGTAACGAAGCAAAATTTAAAGAGGCAAGTGAAGCCTACTCGGTACTCTCTGATAAAAAGAAGCGGGCGCAATATGATGCATTTGGTTCAGTAGGTGGTGGTGGAACTGGGACTGGGGGCTTTAGAAGTGCTGGATTTGACCCGTCTGGATTTGGTTTTGATTTCTCCGGTTTCGGTAATGCTGGATTTGATACTGGAGATCTCGGTGACATCCTCTCTAGTATATTTGGTGGTCGCCGTGTCAGACGCGGACGTGATATCGCGGTAGATATTGAACTTTCTTTCCAAGAATCTATCTTCGGCGTAGATAGAAAGGTCGTAATTAATTCTAAATTTGTAAAGCAGAAAGAAGTTTCTATTTCTGTACCACCGGGTATTGATGATGGACAAATGATCCGTCTCTCTGGCCACGGTGAAATTCTTGAGGGTGGAGTACCGGGTGATTTGTATGTAAAGATTCATGTTCGTAAGCATCCATATTTACGTAAAGAAGGTTATAACTTGATCATGGATTTAGTGGTTAAACTCACAGAAGCTCTTCTCGGTGCAGAAAAAAATATTCATAGTCTTGATGGTGAGATTACTCTCAAGGTGCCTGTTGGTACTAAACATGGCACTATCTTGCGAGTGAAGGGTAAAGGTGTGCCATACAACCACGCTAACTCTGGTAAATCTGGGCGTGGTGATTTATATATACGCATCTCTATTCAAATACCCGATAAACTTTCCAAAGAAGCTCGCAAGGTAGTAGAAGATTTAAAAAAATTAGGGTTGTGAGATCTTAATTAAAATTCTCGATTTACTTACAGAGAAATATTCGTGTTATAATGCTTAAATGGCATTTTTAAGGACCTGGTTCTTCATTCTGAGTGCTGTTTTAGTGGCTCTTTCAGCCAATTCCATAAGTGCTGTATGGGCAAGCAAGGAAGAAAAATTCAGTACAATTTGGTTTCTAGCTCTTTTAATTGTTTCTCCACTGGTATTCATAACTTTCGGACTAGTTACTTCAAAACTAGGTTTGAGTATGACTTCGGCAATAGTTGATTCGCTTCTTACTATAAGCACTATTCTTGTTGGTCTATTCATTTTTGGAGAATGGAGTAATGTTTCAATGTATCAGCTTGTCGGAATACTACTATCTATTTCAGGAATTGTGCTAATGCAACTTCATAATTGACCTCTTAAATTAATGGTGAACACATTACTTTCAGTCCGGAGAAAACCCGTGTTAAAGAAACAAGTAGTTTCAAGTAAGTATTTCTCTCCTTACAGAAAAATTGATTTTTTTGAAGTAGATAAAAAAGCTAAACAACTAGCTGATCTTATTGAAGTTCATTTTGAGAAGCTAACTGATATTTTGCTTAGATATGAGAGTTTTGAGGTTGTACAAGATGAGGTAAATAGAGCCTTAGATTTACTTAGAAACCTCAGGGAAAATAAAAAATTTTTTTTCTTGAGAGTTGGAGCAGTCGCTTCATTCCTACCAAGAAATCAGCCACTCTATGCATTTTCGTGTTTTGTCATCGTTCCATCTTTGATGGCAAGTGAAGTGCATTTCCGAATTCCACAGAGCATGACGCTTTTTTTTCAAGATATGCTGGATCTTCTGGAAATTAAAAAATTATTTCCAAATATTTTTGTTTCGCAGAAGCAGAGGAGCGAATTCTTGAGAGAAAGATCTGCATTATTAGTGAACCCAAAAACTAAAGAAAGCATACCTGCTACTGAAGCAGTTATTTTTACTGGACTTCCATCGCATGCAAGTAAATTACGGTTTATTTTTGACAAACGAACTCTATTTATTTCAAATGGAGCTGGTCATAATCCAGTAGTAGTCAGTAAGGATGCCAATCTAAATAAAGCTATTGAAGCAGTCTTAACTCTAGGACTCTATAATCAAGGGCAAGACTGTGCCGCTCCAAATGCAGTTCTTGTACATAAAGATATTTTACCAAATTTCTTGCGACAATTGAGAGAAGGATTAAGTAAAGTTAAAATCGGTTCTTATAACAATAAATCTTCTAGAGTTGGTCCAATTAGCGACCCAGACGACTTGGTTAGAATTGAGGATTTCCTTATAAAAAATAGGGAATGGCTTGATTCTTCTACGAAAGGGGTTATTAGAACGAGTGAAGCTATAGTTGAACCAACAATAATTTGTAAACCGCTTAGATGTGGAGGAAATTATAACGAAATATTTGCTCCTACAATTTTTGTTCAGGAGTATGCAGATAATTCTGAACTTGCATCATACTTCGAAAATGATCGTTACCTGATGAATGCGATGTACGTGACTCTCTACGGGACAAGTAATTATATAAATAAATTGATTGGTAAAATTTATCACGGAAAATTACTTCATGATAAATCCTCTTTTATTCACAATACTCATCTGCATGCTCGTGGTGTAGAAAGGGGCATCAATCCTTATGGAGGGTATGGGTACGGAGCATCAAGCTTAAGTATAAATGGGAAAATCATTACTATGCCGACATTACCTCAGCGTGATATTTACAAATGGATTGTCAAACCAATTCTCAATAAAAAAACATTAAATTTTCACCAGCAGAAATATGACATCTTTACTAAAATACAAGAGAAGGACATTGGAAAATTGTTGAAGTTGAAACTATCTAATTCAAGCGATTCAAGCCATGATAATATAAATTCTAATAATATTTATTTAGACTTGGATTTGATTAAAGATAAAAAATCGCGTTTTATACATCTCAATCCAGCATATTCTCACACCCTTCTAGAGGTACCAAATGTGAAGTATATAGTGAGTATGACTGATGATGATATTAAATTAATCAAAAAATTAAATAAATTACTAGACCGTAAATCAAAATTAAATTTGAATAAATTTATCACTCTACTGTACGCTTTGCCGAAGAGTGCTAATGCTACCGAGGAAAGAAATATAGCGAATCAACGCATCTTTTTCCAAAATTTATACCAATTATTATTTGGTAAAAAATCTGGGCCCAAATTAACGAACTTTCTCTGGGAGATAGATAAGAGTGATATAAAGGACTTATTGGATGTATAATATTCTTATATAGGATAAAAAGATGAACAGAATCAAGAAATTTACAAGTCCTGTCACTTTTGCCATCATATTGCTCATCATTTCTATTGTTATAGTTATCTTTGCCTCACAAGTTTTATATCAACATACAGTTAACCTTCTGACGAACAATCTTCGAGAAAGGTTGTTGACCATATCTATTACTGTAGCATCTAATGTTGATGCAAAGGATCTTGAGGAGCTCAAGGTCGAGGAGGATTGGCATAAGCCAGCCTGGATTCACGTTGTTACCCAATTGAATAGAGCGAAATACAGTAATAAAGATATTGTCTTCATGTATATTTTTCGCAAGAAGGCGGATGACCCAACACAAATAGAATTTGTAGTAGACGCCGATTCTATCGATCCTTATGCGAATATAAGTAATGATGAGACAAGATATGTAGATGTAAATCGTGATGGGAAGATAGAACCCGATGGACCAGATAAATTACAGTGGCCTGGGCAAGATTACCCAGAGGCCGTCGATATACCGGAAGCCTTCGCTGCATACAAAGGACCTTTAACTAGTGAGGAATTGTACACTGATGATTATGGCACTGTGCTTACTGGTTACGCACCGATAAGAGATGAGATTGGCAATGTGGTTGCAGTCTTGGCAACTGATATCAAGGCTGAGGATTTCTTTACTTTAACTAGACAGACATTGCAACCATTTCTAATATTTATTGGTTTTCTAGTTCTAATCATCTCTATATTGGTAATCATTATTATTTATATATGGAGAGCATCAACGATATCATTAGAGAGGCTAAATAATCAGCTTCAAATAGCCAACGAGGGGCAAACCAATTTGCTCCATATCATCAACCATCAGATCAAGGGTTATTTTTCTAAATCTCGCAGCATTTTCTCAGAACTTCTGACAGAGCCAGACTATGGGGCCTGTACAGATAAATCTAAACCAATGCTTGAAGAAGGTTTAAGGTCATTGACAGAGGGTGTAGGGTTTGTGAAAGATTTTCTAGATGCTTCAAATATAGATAAAGGTTCCTACACATATAATATGGAGCAACTAGATTTCAAAGAAATTGTGCTGGATGTTGCAGAAAAGCAGAAAAAAATAGCAAATGAAAAAAATTTATCTTTTGAAATACATATATCCGAAGGTGATTATGGGATAAAAGGGGACAAGGCTCAACTTTATCAGGCACTTAGAAACTTATTAGACAATTCCGTCATCTATACTTCCGAAGGTGGTATAATTGTGAATCTCGAACATCTAAATAATAAAATCATTTTTTCTGTTAAAGATACTGGTGCAGGTTTGTCTGATGAACTTAAGCTCAAGCTCTTTACTAAGGGAGCTAGGGACAAAGACTCACTAAAGATTAATATTAATTCCACTGGTTTTGGTCTCTCTTTTGTCAAGGGTGTTGTAGAGGCTCACAAAGGCCGTGTTTGGGCTGAATCTGCTGGTCCTAACCAAGGTTCTACTTTCTACATGGAGTTGCCTGTAGCTTAAATTACTTATCTTATAATCAAATTTACTAGCTACACTTATCACCCACAATCCATCTATGACCTAATTCGCGCGAATGGTAGAATAAAGATATGGAAGAAAAAGAACTAGAAAGAATTTTAAAAGCTCTAGCCAACAGACGACGCCTATTAATCGTTTATTTTTTACAGAAAGAAAAAGAAAAGAGTGTTGGAGAGATTGCAGACCATATAAAGCTATCATTCAAGGCAACTTCTAAACATTTATATATTCTTGCAAACGCAAATGCTCTGGAAAGAGAACAACGCGGTCTTCAAATGTTCTATTCTATTAATAAAGATGCTCCAGATATAGTAAAACGATTTTTAAGGGTTTTATAAGTCTAATTCGCGCGAATGGTAGAATAAAAGAAAATGACAGTCTAATATTTCTGGTGTATAATTTATTTTAATGAAACCGTATTTGACTCCTAATCCGACGTTGGCCTTTGTGATCGAGTGGGGAGTACTTATAATCTCAATCCTGCTTGTCTTCTCGCCATTCATTTATCTTGGTATCAAGAAATGGAAAAAAAATTTACCTGTTTCTTGGAAGCAGGTAGTGGGAGCTTATGTTTCTTCTTTTGCTATTTATTTTATTTGGGAATGGGTGATTTTGGTAAAGATTGATATGTGGCTCTATAATGGTTTTACAAATACTGGTTGGTTGAGAAATGTACTTTCTGGTCCAAGTTTCAAAATGATCTTTATTACAATGTTTGGATGGCCGTTACTAGCTTTCTATTGCACTAAGTTAATAAGAGATAAATTTACTTTTTTAAACCTATCACTTACCGGTGTATTTGGACTAATATTTTTAATTTTATTATTTATACTGTACATGTTTCTATCTGTATCGGCACTAGTCAATATTGGTAATAATTATTTATAATTATGAAAAAATTAATATTTAGTTTTCTAATTATTGCTTCTATTAATCCATCTTTGAGCTATGCGCAGGCAAATACATTAGAGCCCATAGTACTTGTTCCAGGAATAATGGGTTCTTGGAATTGGTCGGTATTGCTGGGGAGGAGTACACCCGATACGTGGGATTTCCATTCAACTGATCATACTTGGGATAAACTCATTGATGAATTAATTGAAGAGGGGTATGTACTTGACAATAATCTTTTTATTGCTTTTTATGACTGGAGAAAAAGCAATGAGGACTCTGCGATAAATTATTTAATTCCTACTATAGATAGGGCTCTTGCTAACTCCTCTTCGACTAAAGTCAATATCATTGCTCATAGTATGGGAGGACTAGTGTCTAGGAGCTATATACAAAGTGAAGATTATATAAACCGAAATGATGTGGATCAATTAGTAATGCTCGGTACACCAAATTATGGGTCGTCAGATGTTTACACCCTATGGGAGGGAGGTGAAGTTCCTGGAAATTGGAGCCAATCAGACAAGAACGGTATAAAATTTATACTTTGGTTTATGACTACTTTCAGTGCTAATACATCTGATTACTATGACACCATTCACACGTTCATCACTTCTATAGGAGAATTACTGCCAACATATGATTTTCTTTCTGACTCGAATGACAATGTAAAGCCATACAGTAGTCTTACTGAAGCAACGAATCCTTTTCTAGAAAATCTTAATGAGTCAGAGAGTATGCAAAATCTGAAGGAGCTTGGTCGTATCACCGTAATAGCAGGTACTGGCACTGGCACAGTAGGAAATATTTCTGTTGTAGAGAGACCAGCTTTAGAAACAAAATTATGGGCTGATGGAATACCGGAGCCAATAAATCCAATTCGCAATAATCCAGAGGGTGACAATAGGGTATTACTCTCGAGTGCTTTCTTAAATGAATTTGATTTGATAGGACCTGTGTTATCTAGAAGTAATCAAAATTTCTGGCAGAAAATATTTGCAGTGTTTATTCCTCTTGTGCGAGCACAGTCTGATGAGTGGGACATTGATGAGCGCTTAACACAAAAGGAAATTAACTCAAATCATGGGGGGTTACCAACTATGGCGATTCCAGAAGTTTTTTCTGCTCTTGGCCTTCCTAATCCTGTTGGTGATTTTGAACCACCGACAGAGCCGAACAATATAACAACATTCTGGTTCGCTTCACCTGTGGCAGTCAAGATTACTGATCCGCAAAACAGAATAATCACAAAAGATTCTAATCAGATTCCCGAAGCAATTTATACTGGCGAGAATGATCCGAATGGAGTAAAAATGATAATCATCCCTGACGGACTTTCAGGCGAATATGAGGTAGAGCTTATTGGTACCGCAGATGGTGAATATCATATGGCTGTGGCTAGTTTTGTCGATGATAATGATAATATTGTTACCGTCCAAAAAAATGTTGTAGAAGGGGAAAAGATTGAATATGTGGTTGATGTTAATCATTATGAAAATGTACCAGTCAAAATAAGTGCACCTATAATAACAAAACCAGATTTAGAAGAATCGTCAATCATTGATTTAGTAAATGAGTTATTAATTGATCTAGAAGAGTATTACAAAGATGGAAAAATAAATAATAAAGGTATATATCAATCATTGAACAATGATTTAAAATTTGTTCTTGCAACTTTGAAAGAAGCGGAACTCATTAGATCAATTGGTAAGAAATATCCGAAATTGCACGAGTTCAAGCTAAAATTAGCAGAAAAGTTAGTTATAAAAAAACTGGAGTCATTTATATTAAGTGTAAAGAAATACAATAATAAGGATAAGATTGATGATCCGGCTACCTCCAGTATGGTAATTAAGGCTGAAGCAATTTTAGCTAAAATAAATAATTAGCTGTGTAATAAGTATTTTGTTCTATGACCTAATTCGCGCGAATTAGAGAATGAAATTGGGGCATTTAAATTAGTGAGGTTTGTTGATATTATAAAGCTTATATGACAGATAAAAAGATACTGGTTTCTGGGGTTAAGCCGACCGGCAGGCCACATATAGGTAATTATTTTGGAGCTATGAAGCAGTTTGTAGAACTGCAGGATGACTACAAATGCTACATATTTATCGCTGATTTGCATGCTCTGACCACTGTCCAGAATCAGAAAGAACTTGAGAAAAATACTCTAGATGTACTTCTGGACTACTTGGCTATAGGATTGGATCCTAAAGATGTGGTTATTTATAAACAATCAGATGTGCCACAAGTGACGGAGCTTGCTTGGATATTTAACTGCTTGACCACCGTGCCGTATCTGGAACGCGCCCATGCATATAAAGATGCTAAGGCAAGCGGTAAAGAAGCTAATGTGGGACTATTTGACTATCCTGTCTTGATGGCGGCTGATATTTTAATACAAGATGCTGATGTGGTACCGGTTGGACAAGACCAGAAGCAACATATTGAGATCACTCGCGATATAGCAGAGAAATTTAATCGCATATTCGGAGAAACTTTCAAGTTGCCAGAACCGCTTATATTGGAAAGTGTCGCTACCGTACAGGGTATTGATGGTAAAAAAATGAGTAAGAGTTATGGTAATACTATAGAACTTTTTGCCACAGATGAAGATATAGAGAAAGCCGTAATGGGTATAGTAACCGATTCTTCCGGAGAGAAACCGGAGAATGTATATGCTATACATGCTCTTGTACGTGATAAGGGTGAGTTAGATAATCTTTATACAGAGAAAAAAGGTCAGTATAAAGAGCTTAAAGAAATATTAGCATCTGATCTTAAGAAATTTATAACTCCCATGCGAGAAAAAAGGGAATTGTTGAAGAAAGATAAGAAAGCAGTACTTGATGTCCTTAAGACAGGTGGCAATGTGGCACATAAGTGTATTGAGAAGAAAATGGATAGTATCCGGAAAAAAGTCGGATTAAAAATTTCATGATACAAGGATTTATACATGCATTAAGAGTTCAGTCTAAGATTATTTTTATCATTGTTCGCAATATGCAAGGCCTGACTCAAGTGGTGGTAACTATAGATAATAAAGAATTTGAGACTGCTAAAAATTTATCTCTTGAATCAGTTATCAGAGTGATAGGAGATATGAAAGATGCTCCCCAAGCTCCGGGTGGTAGTGAGATGCATCCGACTAAGATCGAAGTTTTATCGGTTGCTGCAGCTGAACTTCCTATACCTGTGGTAGTAAAGGGTGGTGAAGAAACTGAGGCACCAATAAGGTTTGATTATCGTTGGCTTGATCTTAGAAAACCAGAGAAAGCAAAAATTTTCAAAGTATGGACAGAGTTTGAAAAAGGGTGGCGTAAATATTTTGACGAAAATAAATATATTCAACTTTATCCTCCAGCTCTGATGAGTATGCCTTCTGAAAGTGGTGCAGAAGTTTTTGAAGTAAAATATTTTGACCGCAAGGCATATCTAGCTCAATCACCACAGTTTTATAAACAAATGGCTATAGCATCTGGGTTCGAGAGAGTCTTCATGGTCTCTCCTGTATTTCGCGCGGAAGAATCTTTTACTACCAGACACATGACAGAGTTTACGGGTTGGGATTTTGAAATTTCTTACATCAATGACCATAACGACATTATGGATGCAGAAGAGGGGATGATTATTGCTGGATTTGAACAGCTCAAAAAAGTTTTTCCAGAACTTAATATAACTGTACCCGTAAGTCCATTTCCTAGAATGACTATAGTAGAAGCTAAAAAAATTATTAAGTCACTTGAAGTTGTTCAGTCGGGAGAAGAACATGATCTTTCGCCAGAAGAGGAAAGAGCTATTTCTGAATATGTATTAAAAGAATATAAACACGAATTTGTGTTTATTACTGAATATCACAAATCTAAGAGTGCTTTCTATCATATGCGATTGGAAGAGGGGTCTGATAGAAGTCGCCGAGCTGATCTACTTTATCGAGGTATTGAAGTTACTACTCTGGCTCAACGTGAACATAGAATAGAAGTTCTAGAAAAACAAGCAAAAGAGAAGAAAATGGATCTTGAACAGCTCAAAGATTATCTAAATTTTTTCCGCTACGGTTGTCCTCCGCACGGTGGTGGTGGTGTGGGCCCCGGTCGCTTTATAATGAAAATTCTTGACTTACCAAATGTCCGCGAAGCGACGTATCTACCAAGGGATGTAAAAAGATTGAACCCATAATTTATTGAAAACTAAGGCTGTAAAAGCTATAATATCGAGGTGAAAGAAGGTTCATATACGGTAAAAACAGCGGTTTTTGAAGGTCCTTTGGACCTTCTTCTTGAGCTTGTTACTAAAAGAAAGCTTTTTGTAAATGATGTTTCTTTATCACAAGTCACGGATGATTTTATAAGCTACATAGATAAGCATGAAGAGTTTCCCATAGGTGAATCTGCTGAATTTATAGTAATTGCTTCAACTTTGATGCTTATCAAGTCGCGTTCGCTTTTGCCGATGTTGAAATTGACGGAAGATGAGGAAGAAAGCATTCATGACCTAGAAGATCGTCTGGTTCTATATGCTAAGGTTAAGGAGTTGGCTCTAGCTTTGAAGAAAATTTTTGGTAAACAGATAATTTTTGAAAAAATTCCTACAAAGAATCCATTAGTGGTCTTCTCTCCAGATTCAAAGACAGATACTGTAAATCTCTTGCTTGCTCTTGAAAGAGTTATAGACGCTCTGCCTAAGAAGGAATTATTACCTAAAGTAATTGTTAAAAAAGTTATAAGTCTTGAAGAAATGATAGAGAAATTGGCAGAGAGGGTATCGCGTGCCACCAAACTCAATTTCAAAGACTTTCATAACAGTAAGGGAGTTATGACTTATGAGAAAAAGGTTTCCATTATTATAGGATTTCTGGCTATGCTCGAACTTGTTAAAAGAGGGGCGATCCGTGTGAGTCAAGTTGATCGTGGGGATATTGAAATAGAGAGTGAAATTGTTGGCACGCCCACCTACATCTGAAAATAAAAAAATAATGAATTTAGAAAATAAAATTGAATCGATAATTTTTTTCAAAAATGAACCTGTTTCGTTTCAAGAACTTTCTAAATTTCTTAATGTAGATTTAGAGATGATAAAGAAATCTGTAGATAATCTGCAAGACTTTTATAAAAATAGGGGAATAGTTTTAGTTTCAAATGGTGAATTTATAAGTTTCGGAACGCATCCAAGTACTAATGAGTTTATTGAGAAAATGCAGAAAGAGGAATTGTCGAATGAACTTAGCCGAGCTGGACTTGAGACACTTTCTATTATTCTCTACAAAGGTCCGATTTCCAGACGAGAGATTGATCATATACGAGGAGTTAATTCTAGTTTTATACTACGTGCCCTTCTTATACGCGGTTTGATAGATCGTACAGAAGGTGTTTTAGGAGATAGAAGTTATAGTTATAAAGCAACTCTTAAACTTTTAGAATATCTTGGTATTACCAGAGAGGAAGATTTACCAGAATACAAGACCGCTTTTAAGAAAATAGAGGAGTTTATAAAAACAACACCAGCTGAAACGGAACAAAATGGATAATCAATCTTCTATCACTCATGATTCCGAAATAAGTTTCTTCACATTTTTAATTATAATTTTAGTGTTTTTACTTACTCTATCTTTTATTCTGGATTTAAGGATTAAGAGAAACGATATTTCTGCTCCTTCCGAAGTAGTTTCTAAACCATTTCCACTAATCACTCTTAAGGCGAAGGCGGCTTATGTTTATGATATACGTACAGAAACTATTTTATTTGCTAAAAATGAAGATGTTCGTCTTCCACTGGCATCTTTGGCTAAGGTGATGTCTGCTCTGGTTGCTGAGGATCTAAGCCCTTCGTATAGCACCATTACTATTGTCGAAGAAGCGCTTAAGACGGAAGGAGATAGTGGCTTCTTCAAAGATGAGAAATGGTTTCTTGGAGATATTCTTGATTTTTCTCTACTGACATCTTCGAATGACGGCATGCGAGCAGTGGCACTTTCTCTAGGCGCTCTTTCCAGATCAGCGGCAACTTCTGAAGAGATTGTTAATGATTTTATTGGAGAAATGAATATTAAGGCTAGTGAACTTGGTCTCAAAAATATGTATTTTTGGAATGAGACTGGACTTGATGAGTTAGATATCAGGAGTGGTGCTTATGGAAGCGCTAAAGATATAGGTATTCTTCTGGAATATATCATTTTACATAATCCGGAGCTTCTGGTAGCAACAAGAGATACTATGATGACAATTCGATCTCTTGATAACTTTTTACATATTGCTAAAAATACAAACAGTCTTGCTTCTGAAATACCTGGACTCATAGCTTCTAAAACTGGTTTTACAGACATTGCTGGTGGTAACTTAGCAGTGGTATTTGATCCAGAATTAGGGCATCCGATTATTGTGGTTATTCTTGGTTCTACTGAACAAGGCAGATTCGAAGATGTACGCGCTTTAGTGAATGCTGTTATGGAATATGTAACCACAAATTAATGTTATGTGTGGCATTACAGGTATATTAGGTAAGGAAATTAAAGATAAGGATAGATCTATTCGCCAAATGACAAACGCTATATCTCATCGTGGCCCTGACGATGATGGTTTCTTTATTGATGATTATCTTGGTCTTGGTATGAGACGACTCTCTATCATTGATTTAGCTCACGGTAAACAACCCATTACTTCTTTTGACGACAGATTTCTTATATTTTTTAACGGAGAGATTTATAATTACAAGATACTTCGTGAAGAACTCAAAGTTAAGGGAAAATGTTTCAAGACAGAGAGCGATACTGAAGTAGTTCTATCTATGTTTGAAGTATATGGTTTGCAGGCATTCCAATATTTAAGAGGCATGTTCGTTATAGCTATATATGATAAAAAAGAGCATAAACTTATTCTTGCTAGAGATTTTTTCGGTATTAAACCACTTTATTATCTTAAAAAAAGCAATAATATCATCGCATTTTCTTCTGAGATAAAAAGTTTTCTAGCACTAGAAAATTTTCTACCTGAGACCAATGATGCGGCAGTTTTCAACTATATTTCTTTTCAATATAATCCTCTTGAAGAAACATTTTTTAAAAATATTTTTAGACTTCCACCCGCTCACTTTTTAAGTATAGATTTGAATACAGGTGTATCTGAAAAGAAAAGATATTGGCAATTTGAATTTAAACAAGATAATTCTCTTAATGAAAGTAAAACCGCAAAGAAAATTTTAGCAGTCATGCAAGATTCTGTGGCCTGTCATATGATAGCCGATGTTCCAGTCGGTTCATTTTTATCTGGTGGTATAGATTCAAGTATTATTGCTACTTTAATGCAAAAAATCAGAGGTGGAAGAAAGATAAAGACATTTAATGTAGGCTTTGATTCTTTAAGCGAAAGTATGGAAGCTAAGGAGACTTCTATACCACTTGGTACAGATCATCATGAAATTACTATTGGTCCTAAAGAGTATTTTGAGGTATTACCTAAAGCTATCTTGCATTTTGATGAACCGGTAGCTGACCCGTCAGCTTTGGGACTCTATTTTCTGGCTAAAGAAGCAGCTAAACATGTAAAAGTTGTTTTATCTGGTGAGGGTTCTGACGAATTGTTTGGCGGGTACAATATATATCTTACACCATTTTACTCACAAAAACTTTTATGGGTTCCAAAAAAAATTATAAAAATATTTCTTGAATTGCCATTCAAATTTTTTGGTAAAAATTATTTGCGTAGAGTCAGTATGAAGCTCGAAGATTGGTATATTGGTCAGAAATACTTCAATGGCTCTATTTTTGATAGAAAAGAAATTGAAAAACTATGGAGAGGAGATAGGATTGATTTTTTGTCTCTAGATTCTATTTACCGGCAGACTATTGGGTTAAGTGACTCAACCAAGATGCAGTATGTAGATATCCATACTTGGCTTATAGGTGATATATTAGCCAAAGCTGACAAAATGACAATGGCGCATTCACTTGAACTAAGAGTTCCGTTTCTTGATATTGAAGTGGCGCATCTGGCAAGAACTTTACCAGATAGATTTAAATGGAAGTTTGTAGGTTGGCATGGTACTACAAAATATCTCTTGCGCGAAGCTTTTAAAAACGTATTACCAGAATCTGTACGTAATAGAAAGAAACTCGGTTTTCCAACACCTGTGAAAAATTGGTTTACAAATGAGCGAGCTGATGTGTATGACACTATTCTTGATAATCCATATGTAAAAAGTCATATGGATATCTCGTATATCAAAAAACTGATAGATGATCATTTAATAAAAAAAACCGATAATTCCCGAAAAATATACCTCCTCTTTGTGTTCTCTCTCTGGTACAATATATTTATAAAACGTCAATAAAATGGATATACTAAAAATAATTTTACCAACTGCACTCACTTTCTTTATCGGTATTTCTATCACGCCGTTTTTCACTAGTTATTTCTACAAATACAAGATGTGGAAGAGGTCGCCAAGGACTGATGCGGATACTTCTGAAGCTTTTAAAAACATTCACAATACTGAACATGAGCTCAGTACGCCAAAAGTTGGGGGAATTATAATATGGGTGTCTGTACTCCTTACTGTTTGTGCCATTTATATTTTATCAATATTATTTCCGTCAGAAGTAACAGAGAAACTAAACTTTTTCTCAAGAAGTCAGACTTTGGTACCCTTAGGAGCCTTTTTCTTTGCGGCTTTTATAGGATTAGTTGATGATCTTGTGCATATATATGGATACGGTAAATATGCCCAAGATGCTCTTATCTATCGCAAGATAAAGATAATCCTAGTCACTCTTATTGGTATCATCATCAGCTTATGGTTTTACTATAAACTTGACTTTGATTCTGTAAACATTCCTTTCAATGGTGATTTGTATCTTGGTATTTTGTTCATACCTTTCTTTATCATAGTAATGCTTGCTACTTTCTCTACATCAGTAATTGACGGTCTTGATGGGTTGGCTGGGGGAGTGCTGGCTCCAGTTTTCACTGCCTTTGCAGTTATTGCGTTTGTTAATAATCAAGTGGATATCTCTGCTCTTTCAGGCGCTATCGCAGGAGGTATTATGGCATTCTTATGGTTCAATGTACCGCCGGCACGGTTTTATATGGGAGAGACTGGAATGATGGCTCTTACTGTCGTTTTGTCAGTTATTGCTTTCTTGACGGATTCAGTGCTTTTATTACCCATAATTGCCTTACCTCTAGCAGCTACTACTGCCTCAGATATTATCCAGATATATGTATATAAATTTTTCAACGGCTATAGAGTATTCAAAGTGGCTCCACTTCATCACCATTTTCAAGCTCTTGGTTGGCCACGTGAGAAGGTAGTGATGCGCTACTGGATAGTCTCTGTAATCTCTGCTATTGTTGGCGTCATCTTAGTTCTAGTGAGTTAGTTTTGATAGTTTTTATTAAAAAATTGTAAAAGTTCTATCTTTGCGAAAGAATTGCATTATTCCACCCATACTCATCATGTTATAATCTGCGGTAATTATGGCGTCAAGGGCGAAAGTAGATAAACCTTTTCTATTTATTTCTATTATCTTAATAGTGACTGGTTTTTTTATATTCAGTTCTGCATCTTTAGGTCTTCTTGCTAAAGAAAGTTCTAATTATTCTAGTATTGCTTTCTCCCAGACGGTCTTTGGTCTATTTTTGGGGACTTTGGCTATGATAGTGGCTTCGCGTCTGGATTATAAAATCTGGAAAAAATATGCTTTTTATTTATTTGTAATCGCTATCATTCTCAACATTTTAGTCCTTTTCCCAAGTATTGGTCTGGAACATGCTGGAGCTAGGCGTTGGATTGCGCTTGGTTTTGTCACTTTCCAAACATCAGAGATACTGAAACTAGCCTTCATTATTTACTTTGCGGCTTGGAGTTCTGGAGTTAAGGATAAGATTAAGACTTTATACTGGGGTTTCTTACCTCTTGTCATTTTATTTACTATTTCTGCAGTACTTCTCTTGCAACAACCGGATACAGATAATCTTGTTTTAATCATCATAGCAGGTCTGGCCATGTTTATCACAGCCGGAGGACAGTGGCGCCATGTTCTTATGGTTGTTTTAGCTGGTCTTATAGGTATTACTTTTCTAGCTTTTACTAGACCTTATATCATGCAACGTATAACTACTTTCTTTAATCCTCAGTCTGATGTTTTAGGAGCAAGTTATCAGGTGCGCCAATCTCTTATAGCTATTGGTTCTGGCAGATTGTTTGGTCGCGGGTTTGGTCAAAGTGTACAAAAATTTACTTATCTTCCTGAACCGGTAAGCGATTCAATCTTTGCTGTAGCGGCTGAAGAATTTGGTTTTGTTGGTTCAATATTTCTACTTCTGGTATTTGTGCTTTTTGCCACACGAGGTCTGAAGATTGCATCCGTGGCATCTACAGTCTTTGCTAGACTGGTAGTAGTAGGAATTGTTATAATGATAGTCTCCCAAGCATTCGTCAATATTGGTGCCATGCTTGGAGTAGTTCCACTGTCGGGCATTACTTTACCATTTGTCAGCCACGGTGGCACTTCTCTCTTCATTACTCTGCTTGAAGTGGGTATCATTCTATCTATTTCTAGAGCTAGAGAATCATAAAAATGCGTATTTTATTTACTGGCGGTGGCTCCGGAGGACATTTCTACCCGATAATCTCTATTGCCGAAGAACTCAACAATCTTGCCAAAGAGAAGAAACTTTTAGAACTGGAGCTGTTTTATATGTCTCCTACTCCTTATAACCCAGGAGTACTTTATGAGCACGGCATCATTTACAAGAAAAATAGTGCTGGTAAACTTCGCCGTTATTTCTCGTTCTTAAATTTCTTTGATATTTTTAAAACAGGGTGGGGGATTCTAACTTCGCTTATTATGGTTTACAGACTCTATCCTGACGTTGTGTTCGGTAAAGGAGGATATGCTAGTTTTCCAGTATTGTTTTCAGCATATATTTTACGCATCCCGGTAGTCATACACGAGTCTGATATGGTGCCTGGTCGTGTTAATCTCTGGGCAGGGAAGTATGCTCTTCGGGTGGCTGTCTCTTATAGAGAAACTTCTAAATATTTTCCTAAAGAGAAAGTGGCTTTTACAGGTAATCCTATACGTAAAGATATCGCTAATCCTATTCATGCTGGAGCCCACGAGTATTTAAAGATAGAAGAAAATATACCACTAATACTAGTGCTTGGTGGGTCACAAGGAGCAAGAAAGATCAATAATACCGTTATTGAAGGTTTAAAAAACTTGGTAGAAAAATATGCCATCATTCATCAGACGGGTAAAAACAATATCAAAGAAGTCAAAGATATGGCAGAAGCACTACTCTTCAATTCCACTCACAAAGACAGGTATAAAGCCTTTGATTATCTAGATCCCTTGACCTTACGCATGGCTGCTGGGGCGGCTTCTGTGGTGGTTTCTCGTGCTGGCTCTACTATCTTCGAGATAGCAGCATGGGGAGTACCTTCTATTATTATACCGATTGTCAAATCAAATGGTGACCACCAGAGGCAAAATGCTTTTGCCTACGCTCGCGCTGGAGCTTGTGAAGTGGTAGAAGAAAACAACTTCACTCACAACATATTGGCTTCAGAGATAGAACGATTGGTAACAAATCAAACAGAAAGGGCAAAGATGCAGGCAGCCGCAAAAGCTTTCTATAAACCAGAAGCCGCGCATTTAGTTGCAGAGGAAATTCTTAAAATTGCTCTAAGTCATGAAATCGAAAAATAACATAGTGGTGCGTATGGCACCATCGCCGACAGGGAATCTTCATATTGGTACGGCACGTACCACTTTATTTAATTATCTTTTTGCTAAACAACGTGGAGGAAAATTCATTTTACGCATAGATGATACAGATAGAGAACGTTCTACTAAAGCATTCGAACAGAATATTTTAGACGGACTGATCTGGCTTGGTTTAGAACACGATGAATTGTATAGACAATCAGAGCGAGAAGATATATATAAGAAATTTTTAAAGCAAATGCTTGATAGTGGCTTTGTTTATATTTCAAAAGAAGAAGTAACAGAAGCAGGGCAAAGAAATGAAGTTATCAGGTTGAAGAATCCTAATAAGAAAGTCGTCTTCGAAGATTTAGTGCGCGGTAGTGTCGAGTTTGATACGACTGAACTTGGTGATTTTGTTGTCGCCAAGAGTTTGGAAGAGCCTCTTTATCATCTCGCATCAGTAGTCGATGACCATGAAATGGCGATTACCCATGTCATTCGTGGTGAAGATGGAATATCAAATACACCACGTCAAATATTAATTCAAGAAGCAATTAGGGCTACTCGTCCTATATATGCACATTTACCACTTATATTGGCGTCAGATCGTTCTAAGTTGTCGAAGAGGAAACATGGTGAGGCAGTTTGGATTGATACTTATAAAAACAAAGGATATTCACCACAAGCCATTATAAACTACCTTGCGCTTCTTGGTTGGAATCCTGGTACTAATCAGGAAATCTTTACTCTAGATGAATTGATAAAAGTCTTTGATATTTCGCGTGTTCATAAAGGTGGAGCTATTTTTGATGAGAAGAAATTGGCTTGGGTAAATAGGAAGCATTTTAATCTCGATAAGGTAAGAAATAAATGAAACTACGATTTTCTAATATCTTCTTTTTATTTTTATTTGTACCGATGATTCTGAGCGCAGCTAATCCGAGTGATTTAGAAAAACAGATTGATAATGTTAGAAAAGAGAGAGAAATTCTGCTTGAAGAACAAAAGAGGCTTCAGATTGAGTTAGAAGCGGTAAACAAAGAAGCCCAGACTCTCGGTGGTGCTGTCAAGTCTCTTGATGCTACTAGGAAAAAGTTAGCTTCTGATATCAATATCACACAGTCAAAAATTTCTTCCACTAATCTCACTATTAAATCGCTTGAAAATACTATGAATGAGAAAGAACAACAAATAGTTATACATCGGAGAGCTATCGCTGATACTCTTACAAGACTATCTGATTACGATTCCAGACCGCTTCTACTTAATCTTTTAGCAACTACTAAACTTTCAGATATTTGGGGAGATAGAAATAGACTTGAGGATCTCAATACTCGATTGGAAGAAGAGATAAAAGATTTACGCGAGACTCGTAAAGCACTAAACCAAGAGAAAGCAAAGAAAGAGAAAGTAAAAGAAGAACAATTGAGCTTACAAGATCAATTGAGTGGGCAGAAATCTGTAGTTGAAGAAAATCAGAAGGCTAAAGAAAAATTATTGACTGAAACTAAAAATAAAGAAGCTGAGTATCAAAAAATGCTTGCCGAAAATCTGGCGCGTCAAAAGGAGTTTGAAGAGGATCTTTTTAGGTTGGAATCTGAATTACAGTTTGCTTTAGATCCAACTCTTATTCCAAAATTACAACATGGTTTGCTGGCTTGGCCTTTATCTAAAATTTTTGTCACTGATACTTTTGGTGTTCGACCAACAAGATATCATAACGGAGTTGATTTCAGAGCTTCACAAGGTACACCAATTATGGCTATGGATGCTGGTATTGTGAAAGGAGAAGCCAATACCGATGACCAAAAAGGTTGTTACTCCTATGGTCGCTGGATATTTATACAGCATGATAATGGTCTTTCAAGTATCTATGCTCATCTGTCAGCATCTGTGGTAAAGACGGGTCAGAATGTCAAAAGAGGAGAGATAATAGGATATTCAGGCGGATATCCAAGAGTATATGGTTCAGGTAATTCTACCGGACCACATCTTCATATCGGTCTCTATGCATCTCAGGGGGTGAAGATTAGCCCATTTACATCTCAGAGATATAAGGATACAGGTTCAGGGTGTCATAATATATATATTCCTCTTGCCAGCACAGATGCTTATCTTGATCCACTCGCTTATCTTCCTTCTCTTTGATAAAATAGGTCTATGAATAGAGGATTTATAGGTTTGCTTATATTGATTATTATAGCCTTGGCGGCTCTTAAATATTTTTTAGATTGGTCTATTTTTGATGCTGCCGATTCAGAACAGGGGAGAAATACTATAGAGTATATTAAAAATATATTAAACATCAGTTGGTCTTATATAAGAATCCCTATCTTTTTCATCTGGGAAAAAATACTTGAATTTAGACAGTCAAGTTAATTTATATGAAAATTATTAGATTCATCTTATTTTTTCTACTTGCTCCAATTTATGTTCCAGCCTATCTTTTAATGAACTTTTCTTTCAAATGGTGGTCGTCTCTTTTGGATAAGTAGTAAATGATTCAGTGTTGGTAGTCTGGAATAATAGGGGAGCTAAGTCTCTATAACTTGTTCTACTTTTATCCCTCTTGAACCTTTCAATAAAAAAGTGTAATTATCAAATGCTTGTGTTCTGAACCAAATTTTGGCTGTGGCAGAATCCTCAAACCAAACATGTTTGAGACCCGTTTTTTCCACAGCTTTTTTAAAAAGTTTTCCAATAAGTACTATTACATCAAATTTTTGCTCCGCGATAAATTTAACAACCCTCTTATGTTCTTTACCAGCGTATTCACCAAGCTCTAGCATATCTCCCAATATGATACCTCTTGGGTGACTAACCGAGTCCACAAAACTCTTTAATGCTAACATCATACTAGTTGGATTAGCGTTATAACAATCGACGATAAATTTGTTATTATCTTTAATCACTAATTGTGATCTTTGCGATAGGGATTTATATCTCTCTATAGCTTCAAGGGTTTCTTCTTTATCAATGATTTGAAATTGAGCTCCGACAGACAATGCCCAATTAATATTTTCTAAATTATAATTACCAGCCAGATTTGTCTGATATCTTTTTCCTTCCCAAGAGATAGCCAAGGGTAGGGGAGAGTTGATCTCAAGTTCATGATTTTTATTTTTAATGACAATCGCTTTATGCTTATCTGCCCAAGTAATGATTTCTTCATTGGCTTCTCTTGCGCCTTCCGGTGAACCGAATCCTTCTAAGTGGTCCATACCATTATTAGTTACTAAGACATGAGTTGGATTTAGGATTTCCAAAAGTTTAGTATGTTCACCTAAATGATTGGCTCCTATTTCAAATACCCCTATTTCTGAAGATTTATCCATAGATAAAATAGAGAGAGGTACACCAATGTGGTTATTTAAATTACCTTCGGTTGAATATACTTTGTAGCGAGTTTGTAATACTTGATTGACTAATCCTCGAGTAGTTGTTTTACCATTAGACCCACCGATAGCGATGATCGGGATATCGAAAGTCTCGCGGTATCTTTTAGCCAATTTTTGTAATGTATCTAGAACATCGTCGACGACATATATGTGTGGCTTTTGTTTAAATTTAGGATTTTCTGTTACAACTCCAGCGGCACCTTTTTCTAAAGCTGTTTCGACAAAAGTATTGCCATCAAAGTTGTCTCCTTTTATAGCAAAGAATATAGAATTTGCTACATCTTTTCTAGTATCAGTAGATACTTTAAAATTGTTATCAATTAATTTATCCCAAATCTTGTCTGGCTGGCTCATTGATCTATCATTATATGTATTTTGAGGGTATAATTAAAGATGGAAATAATTCCCTATCGATTCAGTGGGGAAGTGGGAGGTTCCTGTGTCCAAGAAAATTATCGTGATAAAACCAGTTACGGTTACATCTTCGCCAGAACAGTGCGTTGGCTGTCCTGATGAAGTTGTTCCGTGTTACAGTCATGCGCGACTGTGCACGGAATATGTGGCCGATAGGTCTTCAAGGGCGTCTCCATAGGCGCCCTTTCTTCTATAGCTAAATGTCGTGAAAGGTATATTGTGCGACATATATCTAAACTCAAATAAGCCCTATTCCCTATCTGTACAGCTTCATTTTTATACAACAAACCCGCCAATACTGGCGGGTTTGTTGAGGATTATTTCCTAGCGATTTCAGATTGGCTAAACTTTGCCCAACAAGCTGAAGAAGACATCCAGGGCTTGGCCCCCTGCTTCTCGTACAGATAACGTGCATAAGCAACGTTGTCATCGAGATCGTGGACGTCCAAACCGAGCTTCTCAGCTGTTTTGGCGTGATACAAGATATTAATTTGCATCACTCCTCTGTCGTAGCTGTTCCTATTTCCCTTTAATACGCTTCCATTCGAATTGAATTGGCGGAAGTGTGATTCACATTTTGCAATTTCTGCAAGAATCGGGATGTCGGCGAAATAGTCATTAATGAATCTTTCGACGTTTTTCGGATCTGTAATCGGCTGATAGTCCTCTGCTTTGACTTCTCTAGGTAGTGTTTCTACCGGTATTTCTATCTCGATCGTAGGCATTGCAAGCGATGTCATCGCAGGCAATACAGCTAAGGCTCCAGATGAGAAGCTGAGGAGAAGACTGATAGTCGTTAACTGTAAAATAACAGTGGGATAAACTTCTAATTTTAGGTCGCCATTTCCGTAACTGCTCTCCTAAACGAAAAGCCAGCCCTTTGCTGACTTACTCTAAGTATATCATATGCAACTCTTGAAGTCAAACGATAAGTGTGGTCAAATATATATAGAATGGCTTTGTTAAGCCATATATTGTGAAACTATTGAGGCTTGCAATTAGCTGCTAAGGTGTATCCAGAGGCCTCTGCTACATCAGGAGAACTAAATATAATCTTATTCTCTTCTTTAATCTGTTTTGCTCCTGAACAGTGTAGGTAATGATATCTAGTGCCATTTTTAGAAACTACTACTTGTCCGGAAATAGCTTGTATTACATTAGCCGTTTGATTTGTTTTTGTTGTTTGTCGGTTGTTTGTTGTCATTTCAGAATCGTATTCAATCTTGATAGGCTCTCTATCCCCCACTACAGATAATCTGCCGACACCGAAAGAAAGCGAAGCAACTAGTATGATTATCAAAGAAAGGAAAAGTTTTCTAAAAAGCGCAAATTTCTCTACATTACCCTCCTTGTCGAAAGAAATTTCCTCACCTGCTTCTGAATTAGCTGACAGGGTTATATTCTTGATTTTTCCTATAAACTTGTCTATACTCATGAGACTAATATTATAGCAATATGGCACATAAGAAATCAGCAGGTACAAGCAAAAATGGTCGAGACTCCAATCCTAAGTATCTAGGAATTAAGCTTACGCCGGGCAGTATGGCTCAAGCGGGCTCTGTTTTAGTGCGCCAGAGAGGTTCTGATGTGCTTGCGGGTAAGAATGTCTCCATGGGTAAGGACCACACCCTTTTTGCCTTAAAAGACGGTGTAGTCGCTCTCAACTACAAACGCAAAATTCATTTTGACAACAAAGTGATTAAAAAGAAAATTATGAGTGTTTTGTCGAAGGTTTAGTCTAGCAGTGGATTTATTTCGAGTGTAAAGTAAGTCTCCTTTTCTTCTCCGATAGAAACTGGTATTTTGAAAGAGCCAGTTTCTTTTATTGGTTCTTCTAGTTTAATATGTTCTGGATCAATCTCAATTCCCTCTTTCTTTAATAATTCACTTATCTTTTTTTTATTGAGAGAAGAAAATAAACTACCATTTTCATTAGCTTTCATAAAAGTCGTTAGTTTTACATCTTTAAGTTTGGAAATACTTTGAGACATCATCTCTCCTCGTTTCTCTTGAACACGTTTCTCTTGTTCTTTAAGATTTTTTACAGAAGCGATAGATGCATCAGAAAGAGACATTACCAGTTTTTTAGGTATCAGGAAATTATTGGCATACCCATCGGATATTTCTTTCTCTTCAAATCTCTTACCTACCCCTTTAATATCTTTAAGAAGAATTACCTTCATTTTATTTAGTTAGTATCTCAACAGCTTTTTTAAACTGCGGGTCACGACCAGTTTCTCTGTCTGCTAGAGTATATTTGACTAAGTGCTCTGGCATTATTCCGTTTTGGGAAATAGACAAACCGTTTGGTGTTAGCCATCGGGCCACTGTTACCTTAAGCGATGTATCTGAAGTAATGTTTATCAATTCTTGAACAGAGCCTTTGCCGAAGGTCTTTTCTCCCACAAGAACCGCTTTACCGTGCTCTACCAGTGCTCCAGCCAATATTTCGGATGCTGAAGCAGAACCGCCATCTACTAGTATTACCAGTTTCAAATTATCGTTGAACACATCATAACCCTTACTACGATAAACCTTCTCATCTTTTGATGGGCCGAAATCTTCTCTGACAACTACTCGACTGGCAGGAAGAAACCAACTAGCCATATCTATAGCTGCTTCCAGATAACCACCCGGATTGCCACGCAGATCTATTATAAGTTTATTATTACCAGACAAGATGAACTCTCTCAAAGCGCTACGGAAAAGATTCGGTGATTGTGCAGAGAAATTGTAAAGCTCTATGACAAAGATGCCTTCCGGCAATTCCTCAGTACTTATAGTTGGAATATCTATAACATCGCGAATAACTTTGATTTCAAAAGGTTCTTTTACTCCACTTCTGAATATAGTTAAAGTAACGCTTGTACCCTTTGGCCCGCGTATAAGTTGCACTGCGTCTTCTGTAGAGAGATTACTGGTTGTCTTGTCTCCTATTTTGATAATCTTGTCTCCGGCTAAAATACCAGCTTTAGCAGAAGGAGAATTTTTCAGAGGTGCTATAACAGTAATGGTGTTATCTTGCGCAATTACTTCCATACCCACTCCTTCAAAATTGCCACGTACATCAGCTTCGAAAAGAGATGATTCTACAGGCGGAAAAAAAACCGTATAAGGATCATCCAGAGAATTTGCTAATCCTTTGATAGCTCCCCATATTTTTTCTTGGTTGCCTACTTTTTCGATAGTGGTGCTGGCCGATACATATTTTTCATTTAAAAGATTCCAAGCTTTCCAAAATGGGGCAAAGTCTACATTAATAGGTTGACCTTCGGTCTTATTATCTACATCAACTACAGGTATAGAAAGACTTTTCTCTCCAGAATTAAAACCGAGATAAAAAGAGCTAATAGCTATAATTGCTCCAAGCACAAGTAGTGCAGAATGTTTTTTCAAAAATTCCATTTTAAGAATTGTATCATACTTGTCCTGTTAGAGATAAATTGTGTGGTATTATTATAAAATATACAAGTGAGATGGATGCGCTAGCACATCCTATCTCTAACGGGATAAATGGCTATAAAATTTCATAATACCTTAACCGGTTTACTTGAAGAGTTCAAATCTATTAAATCTGGCAAAGTCGGTATGTATCACTGTGGTCCAACGGTTTATAACTATGCTCATATTGGCAATCTACGCTCGTATATATTTGCAGACATACTGCGTCGTGTATGTGAATATGATGGAAACAAAGTCACGCAGGTTATAAATATTACAGATATAGGTCATCTTACATCAGATGCTGATACTGGCGACGATAAAATGGTCAAGGGGCTTAAGCGTGAGAATTTGCCACTTTCTCTTGATGGTCTCAAGGATCTTGCCAATAAATACGAGAAAGCTTTCAAGGATGATCTAAACACTCTCAATATAAAGAAACCTCATCACTTTCCTCGTGCTACTGAATATTTGGAACAAGAAATTGAACTGATACAAGAGTTGGAGAAAAAAGATTTTACATACAAAACTGAAGATGGAATATATTTTGATACTAGTAAACTATCAGATTATGGCAAATTAGGTGGATTGACACCGAAAGAAGAAGGAGTAGCTCGCGTAGGAGTAGTAGAGAAAAAGAATCCACGAGATTTTGTCTTGTGGAAATTATCGAAGAATAGTCATCTTGGTTTTGAAAGTCCGTGGGGTCATGGTTTCCCCGGTTGGCATATAGAATGTTCTACCATGTCGCGAGAGCTTCTGGGTCAGCCATTCGATATTCATACTGGAGGTATGGATCACATTCCTATTCATCACAATAATGAGATTGCTCAATCAGAGGCGGCCTATGGTGTATCACTCGCTAACTTCTGGCTACATAATGAGTTTGTAAATATTGCCGAAGGAAAGATGGCTAAATCTGATGATAATTTCATCACCTTGCAAACTCTAGTGAATAAAGGTTTCTCTCCTCTGGCTTATCGTTATTTATTGCTTATGGCTCATTACAGAACTCCTGTTAATTTTTCTTTGGAGGCGCTTGAAGCTGCTCAAAATGCTTATAATAAATTACAAAAATTTGTGTCTAACCTATCTGGAAAAGGTAAAATTAATAAAGAGTATCAAGGTAAGTTTAAAGAAAAATTAGAAAATGATCTCAATACTCCACAAGCGCTTGCTGTAGTCTGGGGTTTGGTAAAAGATTCTGAGGTTTCTCCTGAGGATAAACGAATTACTCTATTAGATTTCGACCAAGTATTAGGGCTTAGTCTTAAATAAAGCGACGAAGCCCCACATGTTAATGCAGGGCTTCACGGTACAGAACTCATCGCCAACGAATCGTCTCTTGTTTCTGGTTTGATGGGTATTTCTTTTCGTAAGTACGAAGTCCACCACCTCCAATCACGAAGAGAATTGGAATACACATTGCGACTACGAGGAACACCAGAGCGATGTATACATATAGCATACAAAGTCCCCCTAATTATTTTTACACTTAAATGTGTAATTTGTCAATGTTTATAATAGATCTCAATTGTTTTATCTTCTCCCCAGCTTACACACTAATTTCTCAACATTTTCCAGTTTGCTAAGCTTGGCTTGATTGGTAGGATATAGAAATGCAACTTATCTCTACTTTAGACAACAAAACAGGTTTGCGCATTCCGCCACATAGTCTTGAAGCGGAGATGGCGCTTCTCGGTTCCATCATGCTTCGCCCTGATGCGATATATGAGGTATTGGATATTGTCACACCGAACTCTTTTTATTTTGAAAAACACAGGACAATTTTTGAAACAATGCTTGAGCTTTTCGGCAAGCATCAGCCTATAGACATACTCTCACTCTCCTCCAGACTGAAAGAGAAAGATCTTCTGGAGCGTGTGGGCGGTGCTACCTTCTTGACTGAACTATCTTCTTCCGTCCCCTCTTCAGCTAATGCCAAGCATTATGCAGAAATTGTAATGAAAAAATTTATGATGCGTCAGCTTATAGAAGCATCAGAATTTCTTTCTGATCTTGGGTTTAATGAAGCCGGAGATCTAGAGGAAATTTTAGATCACGCAGAAAAAAAGATCTTCGATATTACTGAACGGTTTGCCGGAAGTGTTCGTTTTAAAGATCTGCTACCTCTTCTTCATGATGCCTTTGAACGTTTTGAAAAGCTTTCTTCTGTAGAACATGAGTTGCGTGGTGTACCTACTGGATACAAGTCTCTCGATGATATTTTGGGTGGTTTTCAAAAATCTGATCTTGTCATTATCGCCGCTCGTCCTTCTGTAGGTAAGACTGCTTTGGCTCTCGACATTGCACGTCGCACAGCTAGTGATCATAAGACTCCTGTAGGCATCTTCTCACTTGAAATGAGCGCGGATCAGTTGGTTGATCGCATTGTGGCTGCTCAATCGCGTACGGATTCTTCTGTCATTAGAAAAGGAATCAGAACTCAAACCGGTACTTGGAGAGATGATGTCTTCAAGAATGTTCGTGATGCTTTAGACGAACTTTCTCGTACTCCTATTTATATCGATGACCAGCCGGGTAATACTATTATGAAGATGCGTTCAGCGGCGCGTAAATTGAAGATTGAGAAAGGACTCAAACTTCTGATGGTTGATTATCTGCAACTCATGTCTCCTTCAACCGCGCGTATCAATGACTCAATAGTTCAGCAGGTTACCGAGATCTCTCGTTCTCTCAAACACTTGGCTCGTGAGCTCAATATCCCCGTGGTAGCACTCTCACAGCTCTCACGCGCGGTGGAGACTCGCGGTGGCAAGCCTAAACTCTCTGACCTTCGGGATTCCGGTTCTATTGAACAGGATGCCGATGCGGTAATTTTCATCCACTCTAACGAGGATGATATACGTGATGAAAACGGTAAGATGAAAGAAGTTCAGAGGAAAGAACTTATCATCGCCAAACACAGAAATGGTCCATTAGGTAGTGTTATCCTCGACTATCATACTCGTTTCAATACTTTTGTAGAGATAGATTATTCAAACTATGGTAAAGCTGAAGAAGATTTCAAAAATCTATAGAAAGTGAACTCAATAGATAAATTATCAGAAATATTTTCTAAATTTCCCGGTATTGGACCGAGGCAGGCTAAACGTTTTGTTTATTTTCTCTTGACTCGAAATGGTGATTATTCCGGTGAATTGGTAAAAGCAATCCAGAATCTCAGAAAGGAGATTGTGCAATGTGATCAATGCCTAAGATTTTTTCCTAAGAACGGTCTTTCTACAATCCTCTGTTCTGTATGTTCTGATAAGTCTCGAGACAATTCTATGCTTATGATTGTGCCACGTGATATAGATTTCGAAGCTGTAGAGAAGAGCGGAAGTTACAAAGGATATTATTTTGTCTTAGGAGGAGTTGTTCCGATTTTAGAGAAAGAACCGGAGAAAAGAATAAGGAATAAAGAATTGAGAATAAGGATTAAGAAAGGCGAAGAAAGATTGAAAGAGATTATTTTAGCCATGAATGCCAATCTGGATGGCGAGAATACTGCTGAATATTTAAAGTCAGAACTCTCTTCTCTTATAAAACCAAGTGTAACTATTTCTGTACTAGGCCGAGGACTTTCTACCGGCGCGGAACTTGAATACGCTGACCCCGAGACTCTCAAAAACGCGTTTCTCCACAGGACGAAGTAGTCTATTCCAATGTTCTTAAGAACATGAGAGTAAGGTGTTTCGGACTTTATTTAGATGTCGTTCAAAATCTCTACGCTTCATATTGTCTAAACAGTAAGACGTTCGCGCACAAGATTACCTCGTATGGTCTTTTCGCGTTTAGTAAGCATACGACGAGCAGCAATGAACTCCTTCAGAGCATCCTCTAGATTTTCTCGAGCCTTCTTCTTCGTATAGCCTTGGGTGTTTACTCCAGGAATTTCCTCAACCCAAGCA
>Ga0209541_10001380_pt1 | contig 48486 bp, 48 predicted proteins | sample RifCSPlowO2_01_FD_184027 | JGI IMG/M metagenome (GOLD analysis project Ga0209541, IMG submission 184027) | Groundwater microbial communities from Rifle, Colorado - Rifle CSP2_plank lowO2_0.1 (SPAdes) (version 2) | ecosystem: Environmental > Aquatic > Deep subsurface > Groundwater | place...
CTCGCCTACATGAGTTACTTCGCGTGCATTTCTTTGTTCAATTATTACATCTTCAGGATTACTTTTTAGATCAAATGATGATAAGGGAGCTGCTACATAGAATGATATTCCATGTTGTTTTGCCAGTGTTGCTACTTGATATGTTCCAATTTTGTTAAATACGTGACCCGTGCGTAAAATTCTATCAGCTCCTACAATTACTTTGTTTACAAGTTGATTTGCCATTGTATATCCTACAGCCGTGTCTGAAATTAAACTAACAGCTATCCCATCATGTTTTAATTCAAAAGCAGTTAGTCGTGAACCTTGTTGTACAGGTCTTGTTTCTGTTGCTATAACTTTTATGTTTTTCCCACTTTCTTTAGTTGCACGTATTACACCTAATGCTGTACCATATGCTACTGTTGCTAAAGCACCGGCATTACAATGAGTCATTATTGTATCATTATTATCAAATAATTGAGAACCATGTTTTCCCATAGTTTTATTAATTTTTATGTCATCATCTGCCATTTGTTTGGCAGCATGAATCACAGATTCTCGTATTTCAGAAACTGTTTGACCCTGTTTAGCTATTTTCATTATTTTTTCCAAACCCCATGATAGGTTTACTGCGGTTGGTCTTGTCTCAAAAAGAATTTTTTTTGCAGTTTCTAAATCCTGAATGAGTTCATTTGTAGTTTTAGCTTTACTTTGTAATGTAGCTAATGCCAAACCAAAAGCTCCCGCAACGCCTATTGCAGGCGCACCACGAATTACTAAATTTTTAATTGCCTTTGCAACGTCCTTGTAATCTGAAAATTCAACATATACTAGTTCGTTTGGTAATTTTGTTTGGTCTATCATAACAACTTTATTTTCTTTCCACTCTACAGTTATTATTGTCATGAATTTTAATGATAATTGACTTGGCTTTTATTTCTTCATTTTTGATTAATCTAGTTCAAAATTGTAGTTAGTATTTTATGCAGCTACCCCTTCCCTTCAACAGATGCTTGATTTAAGAACACTACAAAAATATGATGTAAATAAAATGCATGAAATTTATGATAAATGGCCTGAAATATCTAAAGAATCATATGAAATAAATCACAAACAAATTGATTTTAAGAATATAGACAATATCGTGTTTGCTGGAATGGGTGGCTCTGGAACTATTGGAGACATATTATCTTCAATATTATCAAAGTCAAAAATTCATGTACAAGTGGTAAAAGGCTATGTGCTACCCAACACTGTTAATTCTAATACGTTAGTTGTTACAACCAGTGTCTCAGGTAACACTTTAGAAACATTAAGTGTTCTAAAATCAGCAAAAAAAAAGCAAACTAAAATAATTGCATTTTCCTCTGGTGGCAAAATGCTTAAATTTTGTAAAAATAATAAAATAGAACATAGAAAGATTAGTCAGGTACATTCTCCAAGAGCTTCCTTAACAACATTTTTGTATTCAATTCTGAAAGTTTTGGAACCAGTATTACCAATTGAAAAATATGAGATTGTTGAATCAATTAAACATTTAGAAAGACTCAGAAAAATAATTTCTTCATCAAATCTAGATAGTTCAAACACTTCAATATCCTTAGCTGAATATATCACAGATATACCATTAATTTACTATCCTTATGGATTACAAGCTGCCGCAATTAGATTCAAAAATTCTCTACAAGAAAATGCCAAAGTTCATGCAGTTGCAGAAGATGTTATTGAATCGAGTCATAATGGGATAGTTGCATGGGAAAAACCATCAAAAGTTAAACCGATTCTAATACAAGGACAAGACGATCATGTAAATACCAAAGAAAGATGGAAAATTCTTAAAGAATATTTTGAAGAAAACAATATAGAGTATAAAGAAGTTTATTCCGTAAAAGGAAGCATTTTTTCTAAAATTATTAATCTTATTTATCTCTTAGATTACACTACAATATATTTAGCCATAATGTCTAAAATGGATCCATCGCCAGTACGATCAATTGATTTTATGAAAAATAAATTAAAATGAATAAACCGAAAATACAAAATTATGTTATTTTATTATTTTATGAAGAATCTTTGCATAATCTGAATTTATTTCTCGAATTAGATTAAGAGTGTTTTCGTTAATCAAATCTAAGTTAGGTATTACACAATGGCCACCAATAATTCCAGGAAACATTTTAGGCCTATTACCTAGGAATTTATGAATTTCATCTGCAAAAGACCACATTTCATTATAATTTACACTATTTTTCAGTGCAAGCATGTTAGTAAGTTGAGCGTATGTTATTAGCCATCCATAGTATGATGTATCGCAAAGTATTTTTGCGAGTTCTAAAGTTAGAGGGTTTGACATTTTTTTTGTTGTAACTCTGCATTGTTTCATAGTTTTAGAGTAAGCTGATACTGCCCATTTTGCGTTTGGTGCATTCGGTTCAACTGCAAAAAATTTTGTATAACGTTTTAGATCATACAGCATTCTTTTATGAACTCCTCTTGTAGCACTGTAAATAACTGGAATTGGTAATTTTTCTTGTAATTGTTTTGTTGTATTAGGACTGATAGTGCTGTGGATAACTATTGATTTGGGATTAAATTTTTTGTATAGCAAGATTACGTTATGAATAAAGTTTTTCGTAAATGGAGTACATACATGCAAAAATCGTGTGTCTAATTTTTTGTATCTAGTTACTAATCTCCTATCAATTAGTTTTTCATTAATGTCATACCCAACTGTTGGTATTGTTTTTGATATAAGCTGGAGGATTGGTTTGCCTATCTCACCTAGCCCCGCTACAACATCTTTTTTTAGCATATGAGAATCAGATGCAGTATTGTCTAAACTAGATAAAAATCTGTTCATACGGGCTGATGCGGGAGTAGAAATAGGAACAGGTCACATAATGCGTTGTATTACACTTGCAGAAAGTTTGAAAAAAAAATTTGCAAGTATCTTCTTTATTTCAAACCAAATTCCCAGAAATTTAGCTGATTTTATTGAAGATGAAGGCTTCAAAGTGTACAATATAGATGGATACACATACATAGAAAAACAACGAATTAACTCCACCACAAAGAAGAAATTAATCGAAAATGATGTGAGCCAAACAAGAGAAATTATTCAGTCTTATAAAAACACAGAAAACTGGTTGATCATAGATCATTATGGAGTCGATAAAAAATGGGAGAGTAAAATTCGCAAATATGTTGAAAAGATAATCGTCATTGATGATCTAGCAAATAGAAAACATAATTGTGATGTACTAATTGATCAGAATTTTTACAAAAACATGAAGAAACGTTATGAAAAGCTAGTTCCAAGAGATTGTATACAATTGGAAGGACCAAAATATGCACTCTTACGTTCTGAGTTCAAATCTATTAGAAAAAAACTCAAAAGAAAATATAGATTACGTTACATTTTAGTTTCATTTGGTGGAAGCGATCCAACTAATGAAACCTACAAAGTATTGCGTGCTCTGATGATGCTTAATCTTAAATGCAAAATCGATGTTGTGGTAGGCAGCAATAATCCAAATAAAATTTTGATTAAGCGTTTATGTTCCAATATTTCTTTCTGCTCGTTTCATGAACAACCGAAGAACATTGCCAAGCTCATGGCAAAGGCAGATTTAGCAATAGGTGCTGGTGGAACTACGACGTGGGAGCGATGTTGTCTTGGACTGCCCGCAATTGTATCAATTCTTTCTGATGACCAACAAAAACTAACTGAGGAAGTAGCTAAAATCGGCTGTGTGATAAATTTGGGTCGTGTGTCGAAGTTAACATCAACTAACTATGTTAATGCCTTAAAGAAAACAGAAACTAGAATGTTGCAAAGAATGTCCGAAAAATGTTTACGTCTTGTAGATGGATGTGGTGCTAGACGTGTTGTAAACAAAATATTTCAAGTAGGAACAAGGAGAAAAGTAAGTGACGCAAATTAAATTAAATAATCGTCTCATAGCAAGAGGCGAACCACCCTTTATTGTAGCTGAAGCAGGTATCAATCATAATGGTGATATTAAAAATGCATTAAAGATGATAGAAGTTGCTAAATCTGCTGGAGTTGATGCTGTTAAGTTTCAAACATTCAAGGCAGATGAATTGGTGTCTGATGCTCATCAAATGTATACATACAAATCACAAGGAAGAGAGATTACTGAATCCATGCTTGAGATGTTCAAACGTTGTGAATTGCCAAAAGAAGATTGGTTTAAAATCAAAAAGAAATGTGATGATGAAAAAATTCTATTTTTATCAACCCCACAAAACAGAAGCGATTTAGATTTGTTATTAGAATTAGGAATTACTGCCATTAAAGTAGGCTCAGATGATTTTACCAATATACCTTTGATTAAAGATTATGCATCAACGGGATTACCCTTGTTACTTTCCTGCGGTATGACTGATCAAGACGAAATATTTCAATCATTAAAAGTTGTTGGTACGTTAAATGGCTATCCAACTGTCTTGCTTCTTACCACTTCACAATATCCCACACCCCCAGATGATGTTAATTTATTAAAACTCAAAACACTAGAAACTACATTCCCCCAAATACCACTTGGTTTTTCTGATCACACGCAGGGAACTTTGGCTTCTTCGCTTGCGGTTGCATTGGGTGCTATAGTTTTCGAAAAACATTTTACTTTGAATCATAATATGCCTGGTCCAGATCATTGGTTTTCTGAAGATCCAAAGGGATTAAAAGAATGGGTTTCTGCGATAAAAAGTTCGTTTTCGATGTTAGGATCTTCAATAGTTAAACCTTCAAAAAAAGAAATTGAGATGAGATACATTTCACGTAGAAGTATAATTGCACTACAAGACATTAAAGAAGGTGAAAAATTTAATAAAAACAACCTCGGTCTGAGAAGACCTGGTACTGGTCTACCCCCAAGTATGATTGAACAAATTTATGGTCTAAAATCTGTTAGAAAAATAAAAAAAGGCGAGATTATCAAGGTTGGAGATTTTAAATCATGAATGAGAAAGAGTTCAATGAATTATTTTCAAAGTTGATCACCTTCAAGAAAAATCCATATCATCCTTTAGTTTGGATTGTTGGTGAACCCCAAATAGGAAAAAATGTCTACATAGGGGGTCTGTCTGAAATTAACGCAAATGAAGCAAAAGTCATTATTGGTGACGATTGTGACATTGCATCTTTTGTATCAATAAATTGTGCTGATTCTCATAAAAAGTGCTTAGGTATTATGCAAAAAACTGAAAGAAAAGATATCATTATAGAAAATAATGTGTTTATTGGGTCACATTCTGTAATTAAAGGTGGAGCTCACATAGGCCATCATTCAGTTATTGCCGCAGGAACCATTGTTGAAGGGATTAAGATACCGCCGTATTCATTAGTTATTGGTAATCCTATGAAGGTTAAAGCAGATTATTATTCTACAGAAATTATGAAAAATGATTCCACATAACAAACCCACCTTAGGAGTGGAAGAAGAGTTTGCTACACTTCGAGTTCTCAGATCAGGCCAGTTAGCTCAGGGCCCTGAGGTTGAGGCATTTGAAAATGAATTTTGTAAATTTATCGGATTACCAAATGAACATGCTGTTGCAGTAAGTAGTGGTACAGCTTCACTCTTTCTTGCTTTGTGGATTTTGAATGCACCGGGTAAAAAGATAATCTTTCCTGGCTATGTTTGTTCGGCTTTAAGACATGCAGTTGGGATGATTGGAGGTTATGAATCTATTATTGATGTTGGGAATACTTCACCTAATATTGATCCAACAAAACTTGAGAAAAAAAATTCTGAAATTGTCATAATACCGCATATGTATGGAATTCCAATTGATTTGAGTAACTTTCAGTCTAAGAATATTATTGAGGATTGTGCACAAGCATTAGGGGCTAAGATTAATAGAAAATCAGTTGGATTGCAAACAAAAATTGGCATATTTTCTTTTTATGTAACTAAATTGATGACGTCTGGCGGTCAGGGTGGAATGATAATATCTAAAGACAAGTCGATAGTTGATGCTATAAGAGATTATAGAGAATTTGACTACAGAAGAGATAGTAAACGAAGATTTAATTTTCAAATGACAGATTTGCAGGCTGCCATAGGTAGAGAACAATTAAAAAAATTGCCTAGTTTTTTAGCCAGACGCGAGGAAATATTTCAAAAATACAAAAAAGAAGGATTAGAATTATTAGATATTGAGACAAATTATGATCATATCGAACCTGTAAGGTATAGAGCTATAATGAAAACCAAAAACCCGAAAAAAGTTATACAGTCTCTAGAATCTGTTGGTGTAAAATCGATTGTTCCTACAGAAGATTGGGAAATCTTAGGGGAACATGATTTGTTGCCAAATTCATTAAAGATTTCTAGAGAAACTGTATCATTGCCAATCTATCCAACATTAACTGACAAAGAAGTAGATATTGTCTTGTCAGCCATATCGTAAATTGTAAAAGATGGCCTTTTTATCAGAGTGGAATCAAAGATATAATGAAAATACACATCTTAGTGTTTGGCCATGGTCTGATCTAGTTAGTTATGTAATGCGTTACGCTTACTCTAAAAAAAAAGAATTTCGAGTATTGGAACTTGGTTTTGGAGCAGGTGCCAACATTCCTTTCTTTTTATCATTAGGCTACAATTATTATGGAATTGATGGTAGTGCAATCATAGTAAATAAACTTAAAAAAAAATTTCCGCATATTAAGAAAAATTTGATTATTGGAGATTTCACTAACCACATACCATTCAAAGAGAAATTTGATCTAATTGTAGATAGAAGTGCTCTTACTCATAACACTACAGAAGAGATTAGACAGTGTTTAGAATTAGTTTATGAAAAGATGAAACCAGATGCTAAATACATAGGTATTGACTGGTTTTCCACTATGCATTCTGATTATTTGACAGCCACTAAAGTTGATAATTATACGAAGAGGAATTACACTAATGGTCAGTTTGCAAATGTTGGTAATGTTCACTTTTCAAATAAATCACATTTATTAGATTTATTTAAAAAATTTAAAATGTTAGTTTTGGAGCATAAAGTCATTACTACAAAAATTCCACAAAAAAAGAAATTTGCAGCATGGAACTTCATTGCAAAGAAACTAAGGTAGCCATGAAAATTTTAAAACAAAAATTTTTGCTTTTATCATCAACTAAACGATTAATATTACAAGAATTAAATGAAAAATCATGAATGTGATTGTGTTTGTAGCCCATCCGGATGACGAAGTGCTAGGCATGGGCGGTACCATTTTAAAACATGCTAAAAAAGGAGATTATGTCAAAGTAGTTTATTTCGCTACAGGTATAACATCTCGGCGTTCTTTAAATTATCAAAACAAAGTAGCATATGAACAAATGGATACAAAGTTAACGCAAAAACAAATTGAGGGTTTAAGAAGAAATGTGAAAAATGCGTCTAAAATTCTTAAAGTAAAAGAATTAAAATTTTATGAGTTTCCAGATAACGAAATGGATGCTATTCCGCTCTTAAAAATTGTTAAAATTGTTGAAAAAGAGATTAAGGAAACAAAACCAGATAAAGTATACACACATCATTATCATGATTTAAATGTTGATCATAGAATAGTTTTTTCCGCAGTCTTAACTGCTTGTAGACCACATGGCTCTTCTGTAAAAGAGATAATTACTTTTGAAGTCCCATCTTCGACAGAATGGAACTATCCATCATATTTTAATCCGAATTATTTTGTTAATATCAGGATAGAGTTATCAAGTAAACTTAAAGCCTTACAAGCATATAAAAATGAAATACGACGATTCCCACATCCACGATCAGTAAAAAATCTAAGAAATGTTGCAGAGAGATGGGGTTCAGTTTCTGCAAATGTAGCAGCTGAAGCATTTGAGATAATCCGTAAAATTGAACAGTAGAATGTTAAACAACTTTTAACTGACCAATGATTGGAATAACATATGATATTAACTGCTCATCAACCCGTATATTTGCCATGGTTAGGGCTTTTTCATAAAATTGCGTTAGCAGACAAATTTGTTTTTTTTAATGAAGTTCAGTACTTACCAAAAGATTGGATGAATAGAAACAAAATAAAAACCTCTGTAGGAGAAATTTTCTTAACTGTACCAGTTCTTAGAAAAGGATATAGAGAAAAGAAGACCTCGGAATTAGAAATAAACAATAACATCAACTGGCAAGAAAAACATCTTAAATCAATTCAAATAAATTATAAAAAATCTCTCTTTTTTGATACTTATATACAGTTCTTTGAAGAAGTATATTCAAAAAAATGGCAGTATCTGGCTGACTTAAATGAATACATGCTAAAGTGGTTTCTCAAGGTACTTACAATTGATGTAGAGTTTCTAAAGGCATCTGATTTTGAGTTTAAAGGTAATAAATCAGATCTGGTTTTAGATATGTGTAAGCAACTAAATGCTGACGCATATATTTTTGGTACATTAGGCAAAGATTATGCAAACATAGATGAATTCAACAATGCAAGAATAAAAGTTGTTTTTCAAGATTATAACCATCCAACTTATAATCAACTATATGGTAAATTCATATCACATCTATCAGTTGTTGATCTTCTCTTTAATTGTGGTCCTGATAGTTATAAAATAATTATGTCAAATAACGTTACAAAGACAGAATTATCACAGGTTTGTACTTAAGTTATTATTGTATTCATGCGTAATGTAATATAACTAAGAAAAAAGTTCAGATACATTTTTACTTATACTGGTTACAAAAATAATGTTTTGATAAAGTTATTTGATCCCTATATTTCAAAAGAAGAAATAAAGGCGGCAGCAAATGTTATACAAAGCAAGTTTTGGGCATCTGGAAGCGGAACAAATAACGTCAAGAGGTTTGAAGAAGCTTTTTCCAAGTATACTAGAGGTAAGAGTTGTGTAGCTGTTAGTAACGGCACAGCGGCACTTCATTTAGCTCTTTCATTGTTTAATATAAAAACCAAAGAAGTGTTAGTTCCTTCTCTTACCTTTGTAAGTACAGTAAGCTCAATTATCTATAATGGTGGAAAACCTGTATTTGTTGACGTTGATTCTAAAACGTTATGTATTGATATTGATGATGTAGAGAAGAAAATTTCTAAAAACAGTAGTGCTATTGTAACAGTAGATTTTGCTGGAGCTCCATCTAATATTAAAGAATTAAAAAAGATTGCAAAAGCATATGATATACCAGTTATTGAAGATGCTGCACATTCAGCAGGTGCAATATATGACAAAAAAAGAATTGGTTCACATTTAGATGCAGTTTGTTTTAGCTTTCATCCAGTAAAAAATCTTGCAATGCCAACAGGTGGTGCTATATGTCTTAATGGTAAAATCCATAATAAACAAAAAAAAATCTTAAATTCTCTAAGGTGGTGTGGTATTGAAAACAGACATGAATATAACTACGATATTGGACGACTGGGCTGGAATTATTATATGAATGAAGTTTCTGCTGCTATTGGATTAATACAATTAAAAAAACTTGATAAAAGTAATATGATACGAAGACAGATATCAAAAAGATATAACGCCGAATTAAAAGTAAGTAACAAAATGCCGTATTCTTCTGAGTACTCCTATCATTTTTACTGGATTAGAGTTAAGAATAGAGCGAAATTCATGAGAGAGATGTTAAAGAGAGGAATACAAACTGGAATTCATTATAATCCAGTACATCAAATGTCATTTTATAAAAATAAAACAAAATTACCTGTTACAGAAATAATTGGAAACGAAATAGTATCAATTCCTACACATCCTAATTTGTCAGATGCTAATGTTAATAAAATCATTCTATCAGTAAATAAATTATACCAGAATTAGATTTACAAAAATTATGAAAACGTAAACTAACGATTTTACTAATCTGGATAGTTAAATTTTGACGTAAGCTTCTTTTACTCTGTATAGAATCAACTGATTATGTTTGAAGGAAGGAAAATACTGATAACTGGAGGTACAGGCTCATTAGGTCGTGCCCTTGCAAAACGTCTTTTAGAACTAAACGCTGAAGTGGTTCGAATTTACAGTAGAAATGAAAGCAATCAGATCAACATGCAATCAGAGTTTAATGATGAACGGCTTCGCTTTTTTATTGGTGACGTTAGAGACTTGCCAAGATTAATCAAATCCATGGAAGATGTGGATATAGTTTTTCATGCAGCAGCACTAAAACACGTACCTGTTGTTGAATACAATCCATTTGAGGCTATTAAGACAAATGTTTTAGGCTCTCAGAATGTCATAGATGCGTGTCTTCATGAAAATGTTGAAAATGTTGTTTGTGTTGGCACAGACAAAGCCGTTTCTCCACTTAACACGTACGGTGCAACAAAGCTATTAATGGAAAAATTATTTGTTACAGCTAGTAATTATACAAATCCAGAAAAACACAGAACCAGATTTATTGCTGTAAGATATGGTAATGTATTGGGCAGTAGTGGTTCGGTTGTACCCACTTTCATAAAACAAATACATGGTGGTAAAAAAATTACAATTACAGATCCAACAATGACTAGATTTAATATAACTATGAATCAAGCGTTAGATTTTATCCTTCGTTCATTAAAAAAAGGAAAAGGTGGAGAAGTGTTTGTACCAAAACTGAAGGCATATAGATTAGGAGACTTGAAAGAGGTACTTGTTGATTTGTTAAAACATAATCCTAAAACAGAAATTATTTCTGTTAGACCAGGAGAAAAATATCATGAATCGCTAATTAGTAATGATGAGATAAGAAATACTTTTGAGGATAAAGAGGATTACGTAATTCTCGAAGAACGCTTACAGGAGGAATCTTTGGGAAAAACTCCTAATCTAAAAAGAACTGCTCTAAAGGAACAATATTCATCGGATAGAGTTGAATTACTTACCAAAGATGAAATAAAACAAATTTTAATTAGAGAAAAAATTGTGCCTACAAAATAAAGTCAGTTTCTGATTATTTTTAATACTAATGATTTTTATATAAACAAGAGCCAAGAAACGTGTGAAGGTTCTGTTAATTCACCCACCTGTTAGAGTTGATCATGAGCCACTAGATATGCCACAGGGACTAATGATTTTAGCTAGTATTGCAATTCAAGAAGGACATCAAACTGCGTTAATGGATTTGAACATATATCGACCACCACCAGCTTGGAACGATGTAGTAAAACAAATTGGAGTAGAAAAGTGGGATGTTATTGCAGTTGGCGGATTAAGTAGCATGTATAAAGATATTAAAAAAGTGCTCTACATTGCCAGAAAATTAAATCCTGATGCTTTGATTGTGTGTGGAGGAGGATTCATAACCTATATGCCTGATAAAATAATGAAATTTTGCAAAGAAATTGATATCGCTGGAATTGGTGAAGGCGAAGAAACGTTTAGAGATATTTTGAGTACATATGAAAAAGGGGGTAATTGGAAACATGTCAAGGGAATATGTTATAGAGAAGACGATCAGATTATTTTTACAGAACCACGTCCACTCATTCCAAATTTAGATACACTTCCATATCCTGCATATGATCTAGTTGATGTTGAAGAATATTTCAAATATTCAGGCGCGTTATGGTTTAATGGTTCTTGGAACAGTAAAAGAAGAATGAACATGGTTACAGAACGTGGGTGCCCCAGACAATGTACTTTCTGTACTCATAATGGGATGAATAGATGGGATCAGGAAGCAATGTTAGGCAAAGAAAGATTAAGAAAGCTTGACAAAGAGGCTGGCTTTCAGGCTGTTGTAAGATTTTTTTCTCCACGTTATGTTGTTGATCATGTGTTATATCTTTATGAAAAATACAAAATTGATTATCTGTGTCTTATGGATGAAAATCACACAACAAATCCTAAAAGAGTACATGAATTATGTGATTTATGGATTAAAGAAGGGTTACATAAAAAAATTCAACTTGGAACTGGTGGTGATGCACCAAGTATAACTCCTGAGGTTGTTAAACACATGAAAGAAGCTGGTTTTTCATTTATTTCGATTGGGGGTGAAAGTGGTAGTGACAAAGTTTTAAAAGAGGATATTAAAAAGGGCGTTACCAGTGCTCATAATCAAAGATCTATAGACATTTTGAAAGCTGGTGGGATATCACCCGCAATGACATTTATGGTTGGAAATCCAAATGAAGATATTAATGATGTATTAGAAACCGTAGCTTTCTTTATAAAAAATAACGCAATCATTAATCCATTTATTTGCACTCCCTATCCTGGAACAAAAATATTCATGGATTATCAAGATTTTATTTTAGAACAATATGATGAAAGATTGGCATTATTGAAAAAATCTCCAAATCCAACCATACCTGAAGAACAAATTAAAAAATGGAAAGATGAAGCGTTAGAAAAATTTTTGTTGTCGTTAAATAATGCTTCAGATTATAGCTGTACAGTAAGTAAACACTTTGATTTTGCTGATCTCATATCAATAAAATATTTCATGCATCAACAAGATGTAGGAAAACTCTTAAAACTTGCACATATGCGTAGATGGTCACATGAGAAAAAATGGAATGAACTATGCCCTGTATGTCAAGCAGAGAAAGAAATTGCCTTGAAAACCATAACATCATGACTGCGTTAAAATATAACTATAAACACAGATTGAATGTATGATTCGAGCTAATTTCAATATTAAAAAAATTGAAAAAAAAGAGGCTAGCGAACAAGAAAAATTTGAAGCATTGATTGCAAGGTCTGGAGTTGGATCTCACATGGTATTTCGTAGTGAAAACAAAAATGACGAGTTTTTCATAGATGAGTTATAAACGATATTTTTATATCTAATCATTTTTTTGTTTGATTTTTGTTAATAATTCATTTGATTTATTAAAATCTCAATCAAAAAAAGAAGCATTGCCAGACGATTTTATGATGGAGATTTCTGAAAATACATTTGAAAAAATGTTAAAAAGGAAAGAGGAAATGGGTTTTGGTAAGAAAAGCTGGAATGAGTGGTTTGAAAAATTATTTGCAAATGAAAATGTGGAGTCAGAAAAAGAGATTATAGAAAGAATTTTCAAAAAAGGCACGTTAGAATATTTTTACGAAGATTGGGTTAGAAATTTTGCTCTTAATTTAGAAAATATTTGGAATGGCGCATCGGTAAGAGAGTTAATTCCACAAAAGGTTGAACATAATTCTTCAGCAATAATTATTGGAAGAGGGCCATCAATTGATAGACATAACCATTTAGAATTATTAGCAAATAGCAACTATAAAGGGACAATAATTTGTACTGATGGAGCAATGCCCAAAGTTCTAAAAGCTGGTATTACTCCAGATAAATTTGAAAAATTTTTTACTTTAACAGTAGATACGGTGGATTGGCAAAAGGATTTTTACAATGATCCTATTTGTGCAAAATATGGAAATAAGATAAGATGTATTCTTTCAAGTACTGTTTCACCAGGAGTTTATGAAGCTGCAAAGAAAGCAAATATGAAAATTTTTTGGATTCATGCATTAGTTGATTATAATGAAGGAAATACTTCTTTTAATAAGATGGCAGGAATTATGACAAGAGCAAAAAACTACCAAAGTGGGTTACCTGCTATTCAGACAGGAGGTAATGTTGGTACAGCTGCTTGGATTGTTGCTTGGTCTATTTTAAAACGTGCTACTGTTGCTCTCATAGGAATAGATCATGGATATTACACTGAAACCCCTTGGGAGAAAATTAATTATCATTCTATACCAATGCCAAAAGATGTTGATCAAAATAGCGAAGAATTTAAGAGAGCGTATCCAACAATTTACAATCCATATTTTAATTGCTATTGCAAACAAGATCCTCCTTTTGTATATTTTAGTAATGCGTTAAAGGAATTCATACAAAGAACAACAAAAATAGTTAAAACCATAAATGCTACAGAAGGTGGTGCCATATTTGGCGATGGTATTGAATGTATGACATTAAAAAATTTTCTTAGCAAATATTACACATAAGTAATTCAATTAGAAATGAATATGAGTATTTTACATATGACTGACCAGCAAAAACAATAAGGCGATTTAGTTTGAGATTCTGAACAGCAAAACTTCAATATTGTGTTTACTAAAATATTAAGAAATATTCCATAGATATAATGAAATACATGATCTAAGAATTATGTAATGTGACTAATGAATTTCGATGTGTAACTTTAGAAAAAGTTACCAAATTAGATTGTGAATTCTTGTATGATCTTCTTAAGTCAAGGGATCCTCGTACAAATATATCTCATAAAAAAATGCCAACGTATGATGAACATATTAGATTTGTAATGAAAAAACCTTACAAAAAATGGTATATAATAAAATATAACAAACAGAAAATTGGTTCTATCTATCTATCATTACAATATGAAATAGGAATATCTATCAAGAAGGAATTCCAAAGAAAAGGAATTGGTAGTAAAGCCATGAAGTTATTAATAGAAAAGAACCCTAGAAGTAGGTATTTTGCAAATGTTGCACCTCATGATCTAAAACATCAAAAATTTTTTAAAAAACTTGGTTTTACTGATTTTCAATATACTTATGTAATAATTAATCCTAAAACTAAACGATTTTAAAAGTGGGAAAAATATGTCTATTTTGATTTACTATAATTGCCAAACCAAGCACTTGAAAGCCATCCTCCGTCAACTATGATGTTTTGTCCTGTGATAAATCCAGATTCAGTTGAAACCAGAAATTTTACTAATTCACTAACATCAGAAACTTCTCCTAGTCTACCTACTGGCGTGCGACCAAGCATACCCAATTCACTTTGTGGATCTAAACTTAAAAAATAATTTGTCCTAGGAGTTCTTATCGGACCAGGTGAAACGGCGTTCACTGTAATCCCAAACTCTGCCCATTCTACTGCTAAAGCTCTGGTAAGTCCTATTACACCAGTTTTTGCAGACGCATATGCTACTCGTTGTGGATAAGTGGCAACAGAATGAAAACTGGATATATTCACTATACGCCCATACTTTGACTTAATCATACGCTGTCCTACTGATTTACAAACGATAAAAGTGCCAGTTAGATCAGTTAGAATTACATTATTCCATTCTTCTAGGTCAAATTTGACACTTGGGCCTATAGCTGGTTCTGACGCTGCTGAATTAACTAATACATCAATTTTTTTGTGATTATCGATTATCTCTTGAACTGTGACATTTACAGAGTCTTCTGAGGTGATATCACATTTAAAGGTCCACGCCTTTTTTGTTTTGTTGTTTATTTTACTAGCAAGTTTTTCAATTTCTTTATTATTTCTTGCAATTAACATGCATTTGTATCCGTTCTTAGCTAGTGTTTCTGCAATACCTTTGCCTATTCCTCGTCCAGCTCCTGTTATCAGTACAATTTTGTCTTTCATGATTTGGCTTCATCCATTTCGTAAGTTATTTTTTTTGCTGCTTTTTTTGCTAAATACAATGCTTCAGCATAGCTTTTTCCTTCAGTAATAACATAAGCTGGTCTACTAGCACTATCTTTGATTTCAGTTACTATATCGCCTTCTTTCTTTGATAGTATAAGCTCCCTAAAACCTTTCATGTTTTTTACCGAATCTATACCTTTTATTTTCTTAATTTTACCAGGTTTTGTCAAAATTGTCCAAACTGCACAATATTTTTTCCATTTTGGTTTAAGATCTTTTTTATCCAATGGCAAGCCTAGAGCTAACCTCATAGCAGCGCGAATAAAATTTCTTCCACTAGAAATTGGTGTTGATTTCTGTGAATCAAACCCTCCAGATAATCGTGGAGTTATTTCCAAAATAATCGGTCCATTTTTTGTTATCATAGTATCTGCTTTAAAAACTCCAAATCTAACCCCAAAAGATTTTGCTGCTTGTTCAGTTAAGGAGAACAATTCTTTTTTTTGTGGTATGTTTAATTTACTTGGATTTACATGACCCAATTCTACTGCCCATTGATTTTTTGTAAAATATCTATCTACTATATTAAGAGGAATACATTTGCCTGTTTCATCAAAAAGGATCTCTACACTTTGTTCTTCACCAGAACATAGCTCTTCTAAAATTATTCGATTAGTCGAAGAATTTTTTTTTGCAAGTTCGAATGCTAGGTTAATGCCTTTAGCAGTTCTTAATTTTGTAGAACCTCTAGATGCAGAATTATCTTCTGCTTTTATTATTAAAGGAAATCCAATCTTTTTTATCGCATTTTTTAATTCATGTTTACTAGAAATTGTAGTCCATTTTGGTATTGGTAGATTATTTTTTTGCAAAATCCTTCTACTTTGTGATTTATTCTTACAATTCTTTGCTGCTAAAATAGGTGTACCGTGTAAATTCAGTTTTTTTGCCAATGTGGAAACGGTTACTGTTGCTTCTGAACCTTCTGTAAAAACTCCTACAATCTTGTTTTTCTTTTTCAAAGAATTTACTAATTTCAAATGTGCTTTTATATTAAAAATATCAATTGGGTATGATTCATCGGCTAATTTCATACAAGGTGCTTGCGGATTAGCATCTGTAACAATTGTTTTCAATCCCATTTTTTTTGCTTCTTCGACTGCAGGTATTTGAAAAATGCCGCCTGTAATAATTAGTATAGTATTAGGCATATTCGCCATGGTCTTCAGCCCATTTAGGATAAATTTTGGAAATGGGGCTTATGTAGTACCAGACATACAAAAGTCTAGTATCTGGAGCAGAAACAATTGGATGATCACCTAATGGAAGAATTGCGTAGTCGCCATTTTTTACCATCATAGTTTGTTCCCTATATTTTCCATCCACAAATGTACCATCACATCTTTGTAAACCATATCCTTCTTTTGGTAGAGTAAAATACATAAAAAATTCTTCAAATTGATCTGCTAATTCGGGATTATTATCAAATGAATGTCTGGGCCAAGAAGACCATTGACCTGGCTCGTTAATTGTTTCACCTCCACGTAGTCTTTGTGAAGGACCTTCTCCACCTAAAATAACTCTAACTTTTCTTTTAAAATTACCTTCTCCTATTTCATACACTTCAACGTTTTCTGATTTAATCAAAACAGCATCACGTGGAGATATATTAGTTAATTTTACTCTAGGCATTAAGCAATCTGCAGAATTCGTTATACATGTGATTTGAAAAGCACTGTGGGGGCTTATCAATACACTATCTGGCTCTCTTTCGAAAATTTTTTTTCTTCTACCAACTTCTCTAAATTTTTGAATAGTTCCATCTTTTTCTATAACAATATCACATGAACCTATAAGAGGTTCAATTAATAGCTCTTCATCTTTTGTTTCACCTTTATAGTGATCCCCCTTATGTCCTAAACGAAGTCTTCCAACAAGTAAATCCCTTAAATATGAATTTTCGCTGGAAGTTAGTACCTCATAGCCTTCTTTCGGTTTTGATTTTTTAAAAAAAATTGATTTGTTTCTAGTTTTCATAATAATGTTGAAAAAGATGTAGTATATTTTCGTTTAAAATTATCTTAAAAAGAGTCCTATTGGAGTTTTCTGCAATTATTAACATGTTTGATTTATTCTATAACTATCCATATTGCTTGTTTTTACATAATTAATTATTTCATTGTAAAACTACTTTCTAGTTATGTAATTGTTTTTGATTTTTTTAAATTCTGAAATTTGTAGTTTGATAAAACAAAAGTTAATGATAATTGAATCATTTGGTACTTTTAATTTTTTTAATAAATTCGTTTGCTAATAGATCAAATATATCATGATTTTCTTCTAAAAACGAATTTATTTTATCAATAGATATTTCTACATCTGCCAAAAATCCACTATAAAAAAAATAATTTTGCAAGGAAGTGTCTAATCTTTGCATATCACACTCAAAAGAATTTTCGTTGATCAAAGTCACATATTTATTTAAATCAGAAATTTTAACCTGTTTTTCTAGTGATGAATGTATAGCTTGAGGGAGTTCCTCAATGGATTGTAATTTGTGTGTTGATGGAAGAGATGAGTAAGTGGTATTTACAAATACAATGGATGGCTTTCCGTAAAAAGCTGCTTCTAATCCACTAGAACCACTAATAGTAATTACAAGTGAACATTTCTTTATTATTTCATTTGAGTTTACTGAATGATGTAATAATATTACATTTGGTAACTGCATTATTGCTTTGTATGTAGAAACACTTCTCCAACCTCTAAAAACACTAAGTGGATGATCTTTTACTACTAATTTGTAACCTATTGGCAGTGATTTTGCAATATGCATTATAATTTCTAATTGGTTCGTATAGAATGGTGCAGCTATAAGTAATGCCCGTTCTTGTTCTGTATGTAGTGGAAAATAAATAAATCGACATGAATCATCCATTTGCCTAGTGAGAAGTCTATTAATACAAAATTCCCTATATCGTTTTTTCAGAGTATAGATCAACATTTTAAAAACTACTCTGAATTTTGTTCTACCGTAATACGAATAATGAGTATTAACATTAGTATTATTTGAAAATAGAAATTTTAATGCAGCTTTAAAGTAATTCCATTTAGAGATTTGAAATGTTTTTTTAAATTCAATAACTTGTTTAGCTGGACTAAATCCTTTTAGATAATCTTGCAATTCTTGGAAGGATTTTGTAATATTTGTATCATCATGTTTTAGAACAAAATTTGTAGTACCATCAATAATCACCCATCTGTATCCAACGTTTGTTGTATCTAATATCAAAACTTTAATTCCTTTAGATTTACAGATTTCAGAAAAAATCTGATCATTATGATAAAGAATAGCACTCATAATTACAAAATCGGGTTTCACTTGATCAATAATACTTTCAAATAATTTACATTCTTGTTCTAATATAGATAATATTTCATCGCCAGAAAACTTGTAAAAGTCGTTAAATTTATAAAAAAATCTTTCGTTATAAGCAAGGAGCCATAAATTAATTTTGTGTTTTTGTTCTACTGATTCAAGATATTCTAGATCAGGTTTTTTCTTTGTTTGTAAAATATGATCATGATAATACCAAATTTTTTGGAATTTAACTAATTGTTGTTTTTCATAAAATGATTTTTGTTTATCTACAATATCAGCTATGGCAAAAATTTCACATTCATGTTTTTCTTTAATAAATTTTGCAATTCCAAAACTTGTCAAGGAAGTATTAAGCCAAAAAAGAATTTTATCACTCATTTTGATTAAATATTAAGATGTGTTAACTAATACTTTACTAAACAAAAACAAGTAAAGAGCATGTAATTATTTTATAGATTGTTTATATGAATAGGTTAGAGCTTTGTAATATTGTCTTGTCGTACCAATATCAAACCACGGTTTATTTTTTATATTAAATGCCGCAATTTTATGATTCCAACTCATTACTGTGCCTATTGCATCAGTAACTTGTAATTCTTTGTTATATCCAAGTTTTGTTTTTTCTAACGCATCAAAAATTATAGGTTCGAGAATGTATACTGGCAAAATTGCCAAATTACTGAGTGGTTTTTTAGGTTTTTCTTCTACACGAAAAACGATATTATACGAATAACTTTTTTTTATTTGTGCAATTCCGTATCCTTTTAATGATTTTTTATGTTGAAGTAATATCGTTCCTGAAACATTATTTTTTTTATGTGATTTTATAAAATACGGTAGAAAATCATATTTTGGAAAATAAGCATCTCCTGCATGAAGTAGAAATGTATTTTTTCCTACAAATTTTTTTGCAGCAAGTAAAGCATGACCAAACCCCATCGGGGTATTTTGAGATATCCAAGAAACGTCGCATTTATTTATTTTTTTATAAAATTTTGAAAGTGCTTTAACAAATCTATTGTCATACTGATTGTTACGTTTTTTTAATAATTTAATAAATTCCATATCAGGATTCATATGCTGAAGTACTGAATTTTTTGTTTTTGTTCCAACTATAATACAAAATCTTCTAAATCCATGATCGTAAAGATTCTCAAAAATGATTTCTATCAAGGGGCGTAATAATGGTTCGTTATTGTTATCAAAAGGTTTATCATATAATGGCAACATTGTTTTTGGATTAGCTTTTGTGCATGTTAATAATCGTGTACCTAATCCACCAGTCGTAATTACTGCAGTTTTCATAATAGAACTCCAATTATAGTCCTATAAAATCATAGTTTCTGATAATAGAATCGAATTCTACAATTTTGCTTTTTCAATTAATCTTATATTTGAAACTAGTTCAGAAAGTTGCTCTGTTGTAATAGAAGTAGAAGCATCTGGTCCTTTTGATTCTTTTAATTTTACGTGTTTTTCTAGTATTATTTTCTTTTTGTTTTGGAGTCTTTTCAAAACAGTAAAAACGATAGATGCCGTTATGTCTAACGTGTGGTCAGAAAAACCATCATATTCCACAGCTGTAGCCCAGTTTATTTTTTCATATGATAGTGGATATTCTGAAATACAATAACAAAAAGTTACCTTGTTTTTTGAAAAAATCCTTTGTATTCTATTTTTATTTCCACCCATCCCCATACTTATAATAATTGGTTTTTTGGTTTTTGCTTCACTCAGAAGTGTTTCCTCTGAATAAGGATCTTTAAATAAACATGTTCTAGAAGCGACCTTGTATCTTTTTACTCCAATTGACTCAAGAAAATTTACAGCCTCTGGATAAAACGCACTGCAAAAAAATTCAATTGACTCTTTATCGGCAATTTTTTTTAGTTTGGTTGCTATGCTAAATGTAATTTCAGATTTTTTTATGAAATTCCAATGTGGGTGATCAGTTGAATAAAGATCTTTGGCCTGCCACATTTGAAATTTAACAGCATTAGCTCCTGCTTTATTACATTTCTTGATTAATTTTTCAGCTTTTTTCAAACTTCCTTCCCAGTTTGATCCTATTTCAGCTACAACAAATGTCTTCAATGAACAAAGTTTTAGCGTGATGAATTTAAGCTTAATTAAATAGCCATTAGCTATGCTAGTTGATGACTATAGGCTGCATTATACAAGCTAGAATGGGATCAAGTAGATTACCTGGTAAAGTAATGATGGAAATAGAAAAAAACAAACCAGTTTTGTATTATGTAATTAGTCAACTTCAATATTGTAAATTAATTGATAAATTGATAGTTGCTACTACTACGCTAGTTGAAGATGATAAAATTGTAAAATATTGTAATGAATTATGTGTAGATTCATACAGAGGAAGCCCACAAAATGTTCTTGATAGATATTATCAATGTGCAAAAAAATTTTCTGTATCAACAATTGTGCGAATCCCTTCAGATAAACCGTTCATAGATCCAGAAGTCGTAGACAACATCATTGATAAATTTAGATTAAACTCATATGACTATATAACTACATTTTTACCTTCTACTTTTCCAAGTGGTACTGAGGTTGAAATATTTTCGTTTAAAGCCCTTGAATATGCGTGGAAAAATGCTGAGTTGCCGTCTGAGAAGGAACATGTAACACCTTATATCTATAATCATAAAGACCAGTTTAAAATTTTCAATGTTACTTTGCCAGAAGATTTATCTCATTATAGATGGGCTGTAGATAGGATAGAAGATTTAACATTAGTTAGAAGTATTGCATCGCGGATAAAAAAAAGACCAATTTCAATGAAAGATGTTATTAAACTTTTTAACAGAGAACCACAATTAATTGACATTAATAAAAATGTGAATCGTGAAGAAGGCACTTTAAAATCTATAAAAGAAGACGAAAACTTTGTGAAATCTAGAAAACTATAAGTTGATTATATTATTTTTTTGCGTAAATTATTGATGTTCTGCCAATTCCAAGTTCAGCAAAATATTGGTAAATGTTCCTCTTGAGGTAATTTAATCCGCCATTTTTTAAATTAATTTCTAATTTCATTCGTTCGTAATGTTTTTTTTTTCCAATTCTATCATTTTCTATATAATCATGACCCATTAATAGAAAAAATTCTAACGGAAATGTAGATTCTTTTAAAATTATTTTAAAACCAATTTTTTGAAGAAGCCTAGTTAAACTAGCAAAATTAAAATAATTAATATGTTGAGGTGGCGCAAGCCAATATTCATGTTTTCTGAGAATGTTCTTTACTAATTTTTGAAGTGGGTTAAAATCATTTGGAACTTCTATCACTATAATTCCTTCTTTTTTTAACAAAGATTTACATTTTTGTAAAATTTGTATTGGGGCATTGGTATGTTCTAATACATCAAACATATGAATAGCATCAAATTTATCCAATTCTGTTAAATCTATTTGATGAAAAAAATTTGTTAGTACGTTAATTCCTTGTTTTTTAGCATATTCAGAAGCTATTAGTGATGGTTCAATTCCTGTTACTTGCCAACCTTTTTTCATAGCTCTTCGTAAGAAAAAACCAGGCCCACATCCTATGTCAAGAATTTTTTTTGTTGTGGATTGTATATACTGCTCTATGGTTTCTAATTTTTCATCAAAAGTGATGTTCCAATATTCCATCTCTTCCTCAAATTTCTTAATATATTGAGGTTTAATTTTTGTATAATAATCATTCGTGTATAATGATGATAAAGTATCGTCAGATGGAATAGGATATACATGAATGAATTTACAAAAGTTACAATTAATTATTTTATAATTTCCTATTTTTTTTAAAATCACTCCTTGATGAGACACCATTTTAGTTATTGATCCATTTTTAACAATTAATATAAATTATCTAATATTTTTAATCATTAAATAAATGCTGAAAAGAAATATTTGATTAATAATTATGATATAATTTTGCATATAGTGTCATGTTATTTTTAGCATATTCAACCGCTTTTAATAATCCAGTGTTTATTTTCATTCTCGGTTTATAATTTAAAAATTTAAAAGCTTTTAAAATATCAGATTCTGTATGAATTACGTCACCTTTTTGTTTTGGTTGATGTGAAATGGTTAATTCTAATTCTAATATATCTTCAAGTATTTTTATTACATCATTTATTGATACAACGTGTCCGCCACCTACATTAAAAATTTTTTCACTTGTCTTATTTTCAATAGCTGCAAATGTAGCGTTTATTATATCATCAATGTAAGTAAAATCGCGTGTTTGATTACCATCACCATAAATAACGATTGGATGTTTGGTAAGAGCACTTATTATAAATCTCATAAATGCCATTTCTGGCCTTTGTCTTGGTCCATATACCGTAAAATAACGTAAAGAAGTAATTGGTAGTTCAAAGTTTTCTGCATAGATTCTACATAGATTTTCTGCAGCTAATTTACTAACGCCGTAAGGGGATTCTGGCCTCAAAATAGTGGATTCTTCATTCATTTTTCCCGCTTGATTACCATAAACAGAAGAAGATGACGCTATAATGATTTTCTTAAAAGATTTTGTGCTCTTTGCACATTCAAGAATTCGTTGTGTTACCAAAATATTCTCTTTAACATATGTTTGAAACTGATTTCCCCAACTTGTTCTCACACCTGGCTGAGCAGCCATATGAAAAAGATATTGACAGTTTTTAAAAATAGATATAAGATCAGCGTTGAACAGATCTTCTTTTATAAATGTAAAATTTTTATTTTGTAAACAGGGTATTAGATTATTTTCTTTAATTTCTTTTGGATAATAATTAGTAAAATTGTCGATGCCGATTACTTTGAATTTATTTTCTAATAATTTTTCAGCAAGATTCGATCCAATAAAGCCAGCTACACCAGTAACGATTGCTGTTTCCATGATAATTGCCTAACACACTTCGATATCTTTGTTACGAGATATCGCTATTAATCCTAATGAAAGAAGTTTGCAGATATTTTTATTATTTATAATATTTGAACATCTACCTAAAAGAGTGAATGAGATTTCTTTTCTTCCTTTCCACCATGTCATTGTAGTATCATCATGCTCAGATACACTATGAGCTACTCTGTAGAAGAAGCTATTTCTTAAAGGACGATAATTTATCATCGGTACTGAATACCAAATCGATTTATCTGAAAATATTGTTAATCCTTTTTTATGATCACCGATGTCTATCATTTCCTCAGTAGAACCTAGGCATCCTTGACTAGTTAATCGAAGGTTTGGCGATTCATCGTGCTTTATTGGTTTGTCACCTAACACATATGATTCCATATCTCCTCCATTGTTAGTAGAATAAGTTAGTGTTTTTTTACAAAATGTTTCTGTGTTCAATACAAATATGCCCAATCTAAAAGAACGGGGTCTAAATTCTTTAAAATTAAAAACATATTTGATATCTAACCTTGGGTGATTTTCATATATGTAGAATGTTTTCAAAAGATGGCCAAATGGCAAGTCCATCTCGCAAAATAACTTTTGGCGTATAGATGTGTTATGTTCTTCGCCAAAAATATCGGTATTTACCTTATCTGTATATTTATGCCCATTATGATCAAAAGCGACGACATAGCCGGAAGAATTATCAAAATTATGTTTTGTTTTTTGGTTTAATTCATTTTTTCGTTCAATAATTGAGTTTTTTGAAACTTTTGGAAATGTTAGTTCAGAAATTGATGTGTCTTTTTTTATTTTTAATTTTACATTTGGGGTTACTGATAAATCTTTTAATTTTGTTGTAAAATCAAATCTTTTATTTTCTTGTTTGAAAGAAAGTGTTATTTTTGACTTTTGTCGAATGGTTGGTTCTATTATAAGAGTACAACTTCGTAGACTTTGATCTCTGTACAATTGTATATCTTCCATTTTTGATGGTATCTCGTAACCATCTACAAAAATTTTCAATAATGAAAAAAATCTATTTGGTTGAAAATGTAACTTGATTTCGTAAGGAATTTTGTTCCAATCAATATTATTTGGGTTGAATAATATTATGTCTCCAAGTAGAGTTTTTTTATGTATTTCTTTTTTTATGTTTTCTAATTTTTTGTTAAGTTTATTATTTAAAGAATGAACAAGGTTAGTAAAATGATGATATTTTGCTTCAGTAGTATGTGTTCTATAATCACTAGCCCAGCAATTAATTAAATCTGAAAAATAAGAATTAATTCTATTTTTGGATTCAAATTTTTCCAATAATCGAATTTTTTTTAAGAGTTGATAGCAAATGGTGTTACTCTTGCTATTGTCTCGACCACAGACAGCCCATCTAACTATATTTGTATCAGGTTTTTTTTCCAAGATAGCAAATTCGGCAGAATTCATTTTGATATCCTTGACAGGTTTAAATTTTTCAATAATTTGTGAAGGAAGATAAAATCCTATATCAGATATTTTTTCAATTTCAGCTAAAATTTCATGAAATCGTTGAATTTCTTTCCCGTCAATACTTATATCCAGAATTGGGTTTTTGTATCCAAAAATTTCCATATCTGAACCATAAAAAGGAAAACAACTATCAGTTTTCTTTTTATGTTGTAGAATAAAATCAAGATATTCTTGTTTCTTTATTTTGCCTTTGATGTATTGTTGAAATTTTTGGTAGGTGTGATAACTATTCCAAATTATGTTTAAGGGTTTTTTATTATAAAAAAATTTTCTTGGAAAAAATTTTTCGTTATTAGGAATGTTTGAAACTTTGTTAGCCCATTCAAATATTGTAAAAATTTCTTTAAAATTAGCATTTAGATATAGTGGTATCAATCCAGAGCTGAATAGCTGTTCATTAACATAAGCAGTTTTACATTTTGTGTTGAATATTTGTTCTATTCCTTTTTTTCCATTTAGTAGATTTTGTTTATTAACATCTTCTGGCACAAGTGGAAAAACTACTTGTTCTTGTCCTGATACAAATATTTCACATTTTTTTTTAGAGTTTAGTTTTTTTAGTTCATTTATAAAAAGAGAGTCAATATCATGAATTTTTTCAAGTGTAGATACAGGAAATTCTATTGCAGTTTTAAAATTAAAATTCTTTATGGTATCTAAAATCGGCCAATAGCAGTTATCTATTATTTCATGATACAATTCTGTAGGAATTGAAGAGTAATTCAAATTTCCATGAAAAACTGAGTACATGTATAACTTAGACAATTTTTTTCACCATATCCTATTTTTTAAGTGATAAAGTTATGAACCGCCAAGTCATTTGCCTATTCCTAATGCATAATATTTTATATCCAGATTATCATGTTTTAAGATTCTACGGGTGTCTATGACGTATTTTGTTCTCATATTTTTAAAAGTACTATTTTTTATATTTTGGAATTGTTTCCAAGGAGTCATTATAACTGCACACTGACTGTTTGTTAAAACCTTGTTTATCGAATCAGCATATCTAATTTTGTCATGAAAAATTTTTCTTGTGTTTTCTATTGCTTTTGGATCAAAAACAGAAACATTGGCTTGTTTCTTTAATAGTAATTCTATTAGTTTTATAGAAACAGACTCCCTTATATCATCGCTATTTTCTTTGAAAGAAAGTCCTAAAATCGTTACATTTTTTCTATTTATGTCTCCAATTAATTTTTCAATAAGTTTTAGGATGTTTTTTATTTGAAGTACATTTGTTTGTTGTACAGCTTTAAGAAGTAGAGGATCGCTACCAATTTGAGACGAAAATGTAATCATGGCTTGCAAATCTTTTGGCAAACATGAACCTCCATAACCAGGGCCAGCCTTTAAAAACAAAGTTCCTATTCGTGGATCTAAACCAATAGCATTTGCTACATCGTCAACATTTGTTCCTTGTACTGACTGACAAATGTTTGCTATTTGATTAATAAAACTAATTTTTGTAGCTAAAAATGAATTATTAGCGTATTTTATTAATTCAGCTGTTTGGTGATTTGTGATAATTATTTTTATTTTCTTATTGTATAATTTTTTGTAGAAATTTAGCACTTTTTTTATAGCGATGTTTTTGCTTCCACCAACTACAATTAAGTGTGGTTTTAATGTATCATCTATTGCATTTCCTTCTCTGAGAAATTCAGGATTTGTTATGATATTAAATCCAATGCCTGCTAATTTTTTTGATTTTTTTTCTAAAATAGGTTTTACAATTTTTTGTGATACGCCTGGAATAACAGTACTTTTGATTATTATAATTGGTTTCTTTTTTGTTTTTGAAAGTGAAATACCAATTTGTTCAATAGCTGATTTTAACATGTTTAAATTTATATAATTTGTTTTTAATATTGGTGTCCCAACTGTAACAAAAATCATATCACATTGCTTTACAGCTAAATCAATATCTGATGTTATTTTTAGTGATTTTTTTAATGCTAGTTTTAGTGTATGAGAAAGTTTTGGTTCAAAAAATGGAGTTTTGCCAGAAATTATTGTTGAAATTTTTTTTTTATCGTGATCAACGCCTAATACAGAAAAATTTTTACTTCCAAGTACTGCTGCAAATGATAATCCCACAAAACCTAATCCAACTATTGCTATCTTCACATAGTGCATCAATTATTCTGTGGTTAAATATTATGCGAATTAATTGAATGCTAAAAAATAATTTTAAATCATTAGTTGTATTTTTCAAGAAAAGCAAGTATCTTTTCTACAGCATTATCTTGATTTGAGATATATTCATTGACAAATTTTGCTGCATTTTTAATGATTTTTTGTTTATATTCATTATCAAACAGTACTTTGTTTATAGATGATTCAAAATTTTCTAAATTAGTTACAATACATGAATTTGAGCTAAAAACTGGAGGATCTTGATTAAGATTACGATCTTTTACAAAAACTGAGATTATCGGTTTGTTAAGAATTTGTGCTTCTAACATAGTAGTTGAGAAATCTATTGTGATAAAGATCTCACATTTTTCAATTAAAGATAAGATATTACCGCTTTTTATTACTGAAATAGTTGGATCAATCTGTTTTATAATATTGGAAACATCAATTTCTTCTTGAAAAGGATGTAATTTTATTATTAGTTTTTTATTGGTTTTGGATATAACTTGACAAATTTTTTTTATAACATTTTCATAATTCTGCATTGTTTGTATAGTCAAATCGAAGACTTCACTTTTTGTAGGCGATGAGGTAGCTAAAAGAATTGAATCAGTTTTGTAATTCAAATTCATTTTTTTCCTGTCAAAAATGATTTCATAGGAAGGACTGCCCAATTCTTCAGTTTTTTCATGAAAACCACAACGTGTAATATACTGTTTTGTTTGTTTACCCCAAACAATCATTTTATCCGATTCTTCTGGTAAAATTCCAGCAAACTTGTTTTGTTCATAATTTTCATCAGTTTCCCAATACATACCATGCTGCATTAATATGACTTTAATATTAGATCTTTTTGCAATTTTAATTGCAATTTGTTCATTAAATCCATTTTCTGACCAAACCAAAATTGATGAGATTTTAATTTTTTTTAACAGTTCTTGTATGATTATAATTTCTTGTATTGCTTCTAGCATTCTTTTTTCACATAACTCTACAAAAAAGGGTTTAATTGCGTTCCAAAAAGAAACATTATCTATAGAAAAAAATGTTTTAAAAAAGTCTTCTTGTTTCCATATATGTTTTAATTTATTTTTAAGAGAATCTTTTATTTTTTTTATATGGTCAGTTATTTTTTTGTTATTTATACATCCATAAGTTGCCAAAATACAATTAGAATTCTTGATAATAGAATATGATTTTCTATTCCATATTGCTGGCCGTCTTCTATTATATAAAATAAAATTAATTAGATAATTACTAGCAGATTTGAATAATTTCTCATAACGAATTGGATCAAATTCTATTAATAAAATTGATTTATTTTGATTTTTGATTTTTTTTTGATTAAGGAAAAAGGAAATTATTAGTTCTGAGATTTTTTTTAATTGTAAATAAGATTTTTTTGATATGTTAAAAGTGATATTATCTGTTAGATGAAATTTTACAGTGTCATATAAAAACGAACTATTCACTTTTTCATTCGGATCAATTTTATATACTGTAGGTGTAATTTCTTTTGCAATATTAAAAAGTAAAGGGCTAGCAATAAATTTTGTGTTTGGATGTTGTTTGTTAATTTTTATAAACTCAACAAATTTCTTCAGAAAGGGAACTAGAAAATAATGAAATTCAACATAAAACAGCTTACCTAAGTTAATATCTTCATATTTTAATAAATTAGAAACTGATGATTCATCGTACCATTTAGAAAATTTATAAGATATTTGATGTATTGTAGTTAAATCTGAGTTATTGATATAACTATCAGAAATTTCATGTGAAATATTTTTTTGAGATAAAAGTTTATGTGATTCATAATCAAAAGTTATTATTAAAGAGTTTTTTTTAAAAATTTTTAATTGAGATAGATCAGATGATGAATCTAGTAGAATGATGAGTTCTGGCTTGGCATATAACATGTTTAGATTTTCTTCCATTTTTTCCAATCGTAGTCATTGAAAAAAATATTTTTCATTTCATTATCATTTGGTTTCCAGGCCATATCAGCTAACGTTAGTATTCTTGATATATCGTTCGAAATGTTCACATGTGCTGATGGTGTATTTTTAGCAACAAAAACTAGTGTAGGTTCATCTGAGCTTGCTTCTATTTCTACATAATTATCATTTTTTTCTTTGATGATAAAAATGACTTTCCCGTGAATACATGTGAAATAGCTGTTTCGTTTTGTATGAATATGAGGCCCTTTGATTTCACCCGGATTAACAGTACTTACATAAACCATTTTTGGATGTCTTTTGATTATGTTATCCCAATCTCGCCAAACTACTGTTAAAGAGCCATTTACATGATCATCTGCGATATCTCTAGTTTTATGTAGTTCTAATTTCTTAAAAAAATATTCCTCAGTCATTAAAGGTCGTGGATTCTATTTACCAATAAAAGTTTGGACTCTATATGTACAATTGATGTTTTAAATGAATAACCCTAGTATGAGTTAGTATAATGTTTTATTAAGAAAAGCAATTTTCATGGTATAATGAAACTACTTGTTACTGGTGGGCTTGGTTTTATAGGAAGTAATTTCATATTAAATATTTTAAAAAATCATAATAACTTTGACATAGTAAATATTGATGCGGAGTTTTATGGTGCAAATTTTAAAAATTTAGATGAGATAAAAAAATATGAAAATTACAAATTTGTACATGGGAACATAACTGATTATAACCTTATGAGCAAATTAATTACGGATTGTGACATTGTTGTGAATTTTGCTGCTGAATCATTTGTGGATAGAAGTATATTTGATGCAAATCCATTTGTTGAATCAAACATACGAGGTGTTTTTACTATCCTTGAAATTCTTAGAAAAACAAAAAAAAGATTACTACACATATCCACTGATGAAATATTTGGAAGTTTAAAATCAGAAAGCGCGGATGAAAATTATAGATTTAATCCATCAAATCCATATGCAGCAACTAAGGCATCAGCCGAACTGTTAATCAATTCTTTTGTAACCACATATGATTGTGATTGTATAATAACAAGATGTACTAACAATTATGGTCCTAGACAATTCCCAGAAAAACTTATCCCAAAAACTATAATCTTGGCAAGTCAGGGAAAAAAAATCCCAATTTATGGAAATGGTAAAAATATCAGAGATTGGATTTTTGTAGATGACCACTGTCAAGCAATAATTAAAGTTCTATTAGATGGAAAGTCAGGGGAATCATATAATGTATCAGCTAATAACGAAGTAAATAACCTAACCATAACAAAGAAAATACTTTCCATTATGGAAAAACCTATAGATCTAGTCAGTTTTGTTGATGACAGACCAGGTCATGATTTCAGATATAGCTTAAATTCTTCAAAAATCAGAAATTATTTAGGTTGGTCAGAAAAAACGCGTTTTGATGATGGACTTGAAATCACTATAAAATGGTATTTATCACATTTGAATTGGTGGAAGAATTTATCTAAAAAAATCCTCAATCCAACCCCATGGAAAGTTTAGATTTAATTGAACAATTTGGTGAGAAATTATAGTTAACATGAAAGGAATCTTGCTTCATGGAGGACACGGTACTAGACTTAGACCATTAACACATACTGGCCCAAAACAATTACTGCCAATTGCTAACAAACCTATGTCTCAGTATTGCATAGAATCGCTTAGAGATGCTGGAATTACTGATATTGCCATAATCATTGGAGGTATAGGAGCAGATAAGGTCAAAGATTATTACGGAACTGGAAAGGATTTTGGAGTAAAGCTTACCTATATTGAGCAGGATAAACCTAGAGGTATTGCACATGCCATAAGTCTTGGAAAAGAGTTTGTAGGAAATGACCGATTTGTAGTATTTTTGGGTGATAACATTATTCAAAAAAATATAAGTGATTATGTAATAAAGTTTGAACAGTCCGATTCAAAAGCACTAATTTTATTATGTGAAGTTGACAATCCATCGAGGTTTGGAATAGCAGATATCAAAGATGGAAAAATTATAAAGATAATGGAAAAACCAAAAAATCCTCCAACTAATCTTGCAGTAACTGGCATCTATTTTTTAACCCCTGTTATATTCGATATAATATCTAGACTTAAACCATCATGGAGAAATGAATTAGAAATAACGGATGCATTACAGAAATTGTTAGAGGGGGGTCATAATATAACATATAATATGATAACAGATTATTGGAAGGATACTGGAACCCCTCAAGATATCATCCATGCAAATCGCGCGATCTTGACTAATTTACAACCATATTTTTACGGGCAGAAAGAAGAAGGAGTTTCTATTAGTGGAAATATCATGGTTGACAAAGAAACTGTAATAAAAAAGGGATCTAAGATAATAGGACCAGTAATAATTGGTAAAAACTGTATAATTGGTCCTGATGCTCATATTGGTTCAAATACTAGCATAGGAGATAATTCAAAATTATTCAAATGTCATGTAGAGAACTCAATAATTATGTCTGGTTGTAACATAGACGGTGATTTTACAATAAAGGATAGCATAATTGCGTTTAATTCAGATATAGTTAAATCCAAAAATCCAGAAAGCAAGGTGTTTCTTTTAGGAGAAGGGACAAAAATTTCTCTCTAGTTTAAATTGTCAGCTGACTCGTCAAATCCTCTAATAAGCATAGTTATTCTCAATTATAACGCAGGTGATCTTTTGATTAACTGTGTTCAATCTGTTCTTAGCACCGCTTATAACAATATTGAGGTAATTGTGGTTGATAATGCATCAAAGGATCAAAGTCATATTAGATGCAAAGAGAAATTTGATGCAATCAAGCTAATCCAAAATAAGGAGAATTTAGGGTATTGTGAGGGAAATAATGTTGGATTAAGACAAGTAAAGGGTGAGTTTGTTGTTATTCTAAATCCTGATACAATCGTCTCCCCAAATTGGATATCAGAATTAATTGAGGCCTACAAGAAAAATGGGGAGGGGTTGTACCAGCCAAAGATTCTCTCCCTTTATGAAAAGAACGTGATACAGAGCACGGGAAATATGTTACACATTTTTGGATTTGGTTTTGCAAGAGATAAGGGAGTAAAAGATATCCAACAAACAGACAGAATAGAACAAATTGGCTATGCCTCAGGTACTTGTCTTTTTACTTCTCAGTCGGTGTTAAAGAAAATTGGTTTGTTTGATTCCTTTCTATTCCTGTATCATGATGATCTTGACTTGGGTTGGAGAGCTGCACAAATAGGAATAAAATCGTACTTTGTTCCTACTTCAACAATTTATCATGCTGAAAGTTATAGCTTAAAATGGAGTTCCAAGAAATTTTTTTGGTTGGAGAGAAATAGACGTTATTGCCTTTTAACCCATTATTCTCAGGAGACGTACAAAAAGATGCATCCTTACTTATTGTTAGTAGAGTTAATGATATGGCTATTTTATTTATCAAAAGGATTTCTAGGTACAAAGATCAAAGCCGAGATCGAAATTCGTAAGAATAAGGAGTTTATAGCAAAAAAGTATCAAGAATTAGAAAATAAAAAGACTGTATCTGACAAAGAATTGATAAAGTTTTTTCCTGATGAGATATTTGTTCCAAAAAATGTATCTGGAGAAATTGGAAGTAGAACCTTCAACGCCATATTAGCCAAGCTAAGTAAAAAGGCAAAATACAAGATCTTAAAATAATCTATTGTAATACTTAAAATTTTTAAAACCTTTGAGACCAGTTATTGATTTGATTGTGAAATTACAACTCCTACTGCAAGTTTTTTTTCATGACTTATAGAAACATGAAATACATATTTTCTAGATAGTCTACCTTTTAGTCTAACCACGGGTTTTGATTTTAAATGATATGTTTCTATGTCTAAAACAGATATTTTTTCAGGAATAGCTTTTTTTACTGCCTCTTTAATTGCGAATTTACCTGCAAAATGTTCATATGGATTTTTATATTTCAGACAGTACTTTATCTCAGAATCTAGGAAAATTTTCTTATAAAAATTTGGCTTTGTGTTAAGAGGAATTTTTTTGAATTGTTCTATATCTACAATATCTACTCCAATTCCAAAACTTTTACTCATGTTCAGGCATCAGAACGTATTATGACCTTGGCAATTCCATCAACAATGCATTCATTGTTTTGATTATGAATTAATGTTTTTATAGTTATAATTCCTGTGGCAGAACTTTTGTCGATTACCTCGCCTTCTACAGTTATTTCATCGTCAACAAAACATGGAGCCTGAAAGTTCAGTGTTTGTGAAAAGTATAAAGCATTTTTTCCTGGAAGGTACATGCCTACCAATCGTGAGAAATATGATGCCAAAAGCATACCATGACATATCCTTTTTTTAAACGAGGTCTTTTGAGCATATTTTTCATCCATATGTAACGGATTATAATCGCCAGAAAGTTTTGCAAAGGTTTCTAATGTGACTTCATCTATTTTTTTGTTAAATTTTCTTTTTTCTCCAATCTGAATACTCTCAAACGTGTATTCTAGTGGCGGTTCAATCATGTAGAGTCACTCCATGGTTGTTCAAGTATCGTTTAATGTCAGCAACTTTCTTTGCGTCCATTGCTTCCTCAAGTGTGAATTTAACGTTGAATTCCGTTTCAAGTTCAGAAAGCAATACGTATCCCTTAAATGAAGTCCAGCTTTCAATTGATGTAGGGCTGGCTTCATCGTTAATTGAGGAAGGAGGCACATTCATTACCCTTGCAATAAGATCATACAGCCTTTTTGACATTATTCAACACGAACCGTAAGACATTCTGGAATTACAAATGGCGTTTTGATTGAATAAACCCAAAGATCGCCTTCTTTTTGAAAGCCACAGCTTGGCAAAAAGTCTTCAATTGGTTTATTTTTCTGAGAGGGTATGAATTGTGCTTTTATTCGTTCAACTCCGCTTTCCCTAGCTTTGTTTAAAATGTAACCCAGAATTCCTTTCTCTACTTCTCTCCCCATAACTCGACAACTCAGCAAAAATGTATCGATAAACCATTCTTTTGGATTTTCCTTATGAATGATAAATACGCCAGTAATTCCATTATCTCCAAATTTATCTTCCACTTGAGCACATCCCACCATATAATTTTGGTCCTGTGAAAATTTTTTGATGTCTGCTTCTTGGTATCTTTTTGTAGTCAGATTGAATTGATTAGTCTTTAGAGTTAGCTGAGAGATTCTTGGAATTGTAAATTCATTAGCGTTTTTAATTGAAATTTTAAGATCGAGTTGCTTTAGGAATCTTTCTAAATCAGGTGTGGACTTTTCTAGCTCGTTTCTCTTTCGTTGTTCAGTGTACATTCTACCTCTTTGTCTGTCTTCTGATGTGATGTTCAAAACACTAAATTCATTCATGCTTTTAATGACTTCTGCGTATTTTGATGGATCCTTAGGCAAATCCACTGTTAGAACCTGTGGAAGGTTGATTTTCATGTATTCCCTATTTACTGGATCATCATCAAAAAATACAATACTATCCAAGCCTATGTTTAGTTCATTTGCAATTTCTTTCATATTAGAAATTTTGTCATTCCAGTTAATTCTCAAAGAGGCAAGATGATCCTCACGTAGGATCATGTATGGATGTTCTTTTATTACCTTGATTGCGTCTTCATAGTTATTTTTGCTATTTATTGCCAAAATGATTCCTCTTTGATAAAGTGATAGCAAAACCCGCTGAAATTCCATGTATGCGTTTCCTGATGGTTCTGGACCAAGATTTATTCCATTAAAACCGTCTTCGCCAACTATTCCTCCCCACAAGGTATTATCAAGATCAATCACTATGCATTTTTTTGAGATTCCAAGATAGCCTATGATATAGCTAAGCAAATCATTTGCCAAATACGGAATGTAATCAAGAGAAATTTTCATGTCTCCGAAAAGAAATTGTTTATCATCAAAGACATTTTTTTCACCGTATTTGGAAACAAAATTGTTAAAATCATAAATAAAAATAGAATTTGAGTTTGAGAACATATTAGCTAGTCTATTGTTTAGTTCAGTAATCATTTGACGTTGTCCATAGTCGGTTTTTGTTTCAATTATTCCATGAGTGGAAAACGTTGGAATGCTAAAATTGGTTATTACTAGTTTTGAATTAGTTTTTTTCTCAAATGCTTGTATTAATTTTTGAATTTCGTCAATTTTTTTATCAACAAACTTTTTTCGCTCTTCCTTTGACATTGAATATGGATAATAAAATAGATCGCCCAAGATGGTTCTTGAATCAATTAACAGAAATGAAATATCAGGTGAAAATTTATACAGATTACTATCAGTACTGAGAATTTCTTGGTTGTATTGATTATAACCGCCAACATAAGTTGTGCATTGTATCTTTTTTTCTGCACACATTACCCTTAGCGTTTCAGCCAAACCATTTAGCGTAAAGCTTCCCAATAAAGCAATACGAATTTTTTTTTCATATGTTTGATCATCTAGTTCTGTTTCCTTATTGAGGTAATACGATAGTTTTTTTTCGCCTGTCATGATTAAGATTTATTTGAATTCTCAATAAGCCTTTGGTATTAATTATTTATTACGACCCAACTAGCAAGTATTTTTTCTCAGAAAGGTTTTAGACAACGGTTTTGGTTTCAGGCTTGTAATTATGAAAGAAAAAGGACCTAATGAGGATGTTTTTTCCATCAATGAGAAAGAGCTAATGGACTACTATGGATATAGTAGAAACTATGGTCGTTTTAAATTACGTTGTAGGTTTGCAAAATCATGGGTTTTACACTCTCTCGCCTATTCAACACCGTTTTCTAGTTTTGCCATCAAGATGCAGAGATCACGTAGTGTTACTATAGGCAAAAACTGTCATTTGTCACCATATGTTTTAATCGATTTGCTCTATCCCCATCTTGTAAAGATTGGTGATAATGTCACTGTTGGAAGCAATACATTGATTTTTGCTCACTCAAATCCAACAACAAATTTGTTTTTAAAAAACAACGGATATCCAAGGAAAGTTGAATCAGTCAGTATTAGATCTGGCGCCATATTGTTTCCAGGTTGCATAATTACAGCTGGTGTGACGATAGGAGAAAATTCTCTAGTGAGTGCAGGTAGTGTGGTTTTTGAAAATGTTCCAGATTATTGTGTAGTTGTAGGAAATCCTGCCCGTATTGTAAAAAAAATTGATCATTAGTTTGGCTAAGTGGTCTTTAGTTGATGATTTAAAATGAATTTGCTTGGAATTGATTTTGAAGATTGGTTTCATCCTGAATTAATTCAACGCCACATAACCACAAAAAACAACAACCCCACAGTTGTTAATGGTATTGATAAAATTCTAGATTGGTTAAGAAAAAATGAAACGTTTGCTACCTTCTTTGTAGTAGGCGAGCTCTTAGAGTTAAAACCTGAATTATTAGATAAGATTCTAGAAAATGATCATGAGATCGCATTTCATACAATGTATCATAAAAGATTAGATGTCATTTCTACAAAAGAAAAGTTTACAGAGGAAATCAAAAAATTTGCCGAACTAACAAAAGGAAAATCACGTGGTTTTAGAGCACCGACGTTTTCGTTAAGTAAAGCCACAAGCTGGGCAATAGATGCATTAGCTGAAAACAATTATCTTTATGATAGTAGTATTGTTCCTGTAAAGACCAGATTGTACGGTATTGCTAATGCAGAGACAAAACCATACAAAATTTCAAGCAAAAAAATCACTGCAAATGATCCTAATGGCAAGATCATGGAATTCCCATTAATGACAACTACCTTCTTTGGTAAAAAAATACCTGCTGCGGGGGGCTTTTATCTCAGATTTTTACCCTTGAAAATTATTGAAAATGCAATAAAACGATATAACGCTGAGAACAATCCTGCCGTTTTTTATATTCATTCATGGGAATTAACTCCAGAATTCATGCCAAAGGTTTCCTTACCATTCACAGATAGTTTTGTGACATATCACAATTTGAGTAAGGCATTATCAAGGTTGGAAAAACTATTAGAAAAATTTGAGTTTACTTCTTTTGAGAGATATATTTCTGAATTTCTTCGATGAATTATTTAATTTGTGTAAAATGGTCAAGAGTTCGCTTGATACCATCTTTTACTGATGTCAATGTATCCCATCCAAGTGATTTTAATTTTGAATTATCAACAACAAAGTTTCCGACATCAACTTTCTTCGTATATGTGGATGGTTTTACATATTTTACTTTAGCATCAGTTAATTCTTCTAACCAAGAACCTAGCTGATAGAACCAAGTTTTCTTATTAGATGAAATCCAATACAAATTTCCAGATTTGCTCTTTTTTAATATTGTATCAATGCCAGAAATTACATCAGAAATGTAGATTAGATCCCTGAAAAATTTTCCATTATTAAAAATTGTAATGTCTTTGCCTTTAAAGGCCCTATAAATTAAATAATTAATTGCATTTTTATTGGCTACAAATTGTTCTCTTGGACCAAATGAATTAGTTATTCTAAAAATTATAGTATTTAACCCATATACATTATGATAAATCTTACAAAAGTTTTCACTTGATAATCTATTTACTCCATAAATCGTGGTTGGATTACAGGGAGTTTCTTCATTTACTGGTAATCTTTGAGGTTTTCCTACTACAATAAATGTACTACCTAAAATAAAACGACATTTCAAACTTTCTTTTCTAATTTTTTCTAGCATAAACAACGTCGATTTTGCATTGGAATCTACATTTGCCAAAGGTGATTCAAAAGACTTTGAATGTGATGTTTCTCCAGCTAAATGAATGATTGCCTCAGGCTTGTTTTTTTCAATACTTTTACCTAATTGATTAAAATTAGTAACATCAACAGTTTCAATTTTTATCTGTTTTGATATATGTGATACATTATTCTTTTTGGCCCTGCTTTTAGTTAATAATACAAGATCATGATTTCTCATTAATTTATCAGCTAGATGGCTTCCAACGAAACCTAATCCTCCTGTAATCATAATTTTCATGCCATTTTACAATAATATGCGTCTATTAACTTTAGGATTAATCATGTTTTCTAAATCGATAAGTTCTAAAACATAACCTTTAGAAATAAAGATCTTTGTTATACAAAATTGTTGCATAAAAAACCATCCAAGATCTCTATTTTATTAAGTGCTATAAATAAAGTGAAAAATTGGCACATTATAGTTTTAGTATATTTTGGAATATATAATAAGAAATTTTTTATTCTCAAATTAAAAAATGGTTTGAAGTTAAAACTTCGTACAAAGTCAACTGACATTTATGCATTTACAAATGTATGGCTCGTAGAAGAATACAGGAAAGAAGGATTTGCCATCAAATCTGCTGATAATATAATTGACGTTGGGGCACACATTGGACTCTTTACTGTTTATGCATCACAATTTTGTAAAAATGGAAAAATTTTTTCTTATGAACCAGTGAAAGAAAATTTTGAACTGTTAAAAGAAAATATCTCTCTTAATGTACTAAATAATGTATACATATTCAACAACGCGGTATCTGATGATACCGGTTTGATTAAAATTTATCTAAATGAGAAAGATCAAGCAGCACATAGCAGTTATCATAAAAGTGAAAAATGTATAGAAGCAAATGCTGTGTCAATTAAAGACATAATTGACATGAACAAAATAGAGAATTGTGATTTTTTGAAGCTTGATTGCGAAGGTTTAGAATTCAAAATTTTAGATGGTGTTGACGATAATTATTTTAATAAAATAAAGAAGATATGTATGGAATATCATATTTTAGATAATAATTTTGTCGTTTACAAGGAATTGAAAGATAGATTCCGAAGATTAAATTATGACATTACAGATGTACCCTCTTCAAACACAATGGGCATTTTATTTGCAAAAAAATCGCAGATGTGATACTTTTCGGCATACAATCAAAATTCTAAAGAATTATACAGTTTGTGTATGATTCTATCACAAATAATCTAAATGATTGGAAAATCTCAAATGTATAATAGAATGAAAATTGCATTATGTTGCCCAGCATCACTGCCTGCAACACAATTTGGCGGTATTTTGTTTCTTGCAATAGATATTGCTAAAGAACTATCAAAAGCAGATCATAATGTTACGATATATACCACGGATTTAGATTTTGCAAACAATCCTAACACCTTTAATAAGAAACTTCCTAGAGAGGAATTAATAGAAAATTTTACCATCAAACGTTCTCATGTTTGGTTATGGTTTAATCTTTTTTACATCAATCCTGGGATGTATTTTCAAATGATGAGAGATGATTTTGATATAATTCATACTATTGGAATACGTAGTTTTCAATCATTAATTGCTACAATGATTTCAAAAAGGAAAAATATACCTCTAGTAATATCCGACCAAGGTGGTTTAACAACACATCCAAGTTTACAGAGAGGCATTATTAGAAAAATTCTTTATAAATTACAAAAACCGATGATTAACTTTATCATTAATCATGCAACAAAAATCATCGTAGCAAATGAATATGAAAAAGAAATATTTTCTAATTTTACTACGAATTCAAAAATTGAAGTGATTAGAAATGGGGTTGATCTTGAGGAATTAAAAACGGAGAAAAGGTATTTCAAAGAAAAAAATAACATTAAAAATAATTTTATTTTATTTTTAGGTCGTTTTAGTAAAGTTAAAGGAATTGATATTTTGCTTAATGCTATTAGTTTAATCAGAGATACAAAGGCAATGCAAAATACAAAAGTAGTAATAATGGGAGTAGATTTTGGTTTTGAAAAAGAGATGTTACATATGATTAATGATTTAGAAATAGCTCATAAGGTTCTGGTTATAAAAAATCCTTCAAGGCAGGACGTTATTGCAGCATACAACGAGTGTGATTTTCTAGTTTTGCCATCAAGATGGGAATTATCCCCACTTACACCTCTAGAAGGTTTTGCGTTTAAAAAAACAGTGATTAGTACTAAAGCACATGGCATTCCACATACAATAAAAGATAGAGAAAATTGTATACTTGTAGCGCCAGAAAATTATAAGGAATTAGCAAATGCAATCTTGGAGTTATTGTCTGACAATAAAAGGTGTGATGAGTACGGTCTTGCGGGTTATAAATTGGTACAAGACGTATGTAATTCGAAAAAGATGGCTGAAAATATCTTTAAAATTTATCAAGAGGTAGTCAACAGATAAATTATTTATGACTAGATTTAACTAAATGAAAATTAAAATCAGAGATCCATTTGAAGATTCTTCGATAAATGTTCCTTTTTTTCTTCCACACATAACTAAAGAAGATAAAAGATTTGTAAACGACGCATTAAATTCTGCATTATTAACTGATGGGCCAAAACTACGTCAGTTTGAATCTGCTTTTGCAAAATTTACTGGTACGAAATATGCAGTAGGTGTTTCCAATGGAACATCAGCACTTCATTTAGCCTTAAAGGCAATAGGAGTAGGAAAAGGTGACGAGGTAATTATTCCAGATGTGACCTTTGTTGCTACAGCAAGTGCAGTTCTGATTACAGGTGCAACGCCAGTTCTTGCCGACATTAATAATGAAGATATGAACATCTCTGTTGATTCAATACAGAGATGTATAACCAAGAAGACAAAGGCAATTTTGCCAGTACATTTTGCAGGAAAGATTTGCGATATAAATAGAATTAAAAAAATTGCAAAATTAAACAACTTGGATATAATCGAAGATTGTGCTCATGCCATTGGAGCAAGAAGTGAAAATAAACATGTGGGGAGTTTTGGAATGGCTGGATGTTTTAGTTTTTATCCTACAAAAAATATAACAACAATTGAGGGAGGCATGGTGATTACTAGCTCTAAAAAAATAGCTCAATATATTAAGACTGCAAGAAATCATGGAATAACAAAATCATTGAAACAAAGATTTTCTCATGGGAAACCATGGGATTATGATGTAGTAGAAGCAGGTTATAACTATAGATTAGACGAAATCAGATCTGCGTTAGGAACAAGCCAGCTAAAACGAATAAAAAAAATTAATTATCAAAGAAAAGAAGCTTGCCAATATTATAATTCAAAATTAAGGAATATTGACGGGATAATCACTCCATCTAATAATGATGGCAATGCATTTCATCTATACATAATCAGGATTCAGAAGAAATTCAGACTATCAAGAGATAGATTATTTCACAAATTATTAAAACACGGAATTAGAACAACAGTACATTACAAGCCTTTACATGAATTTACAGTTTTTAGAAAAAAAGTGAAAATTTACGATAAATTAGACAATTCTAAACAAGCATATAAAGAGATTATTTCTCTTCCTCTTTATCCACAAATTTCAAGATTGGAACAAAATAAAGTGATTGATTGTATAATTAACTGAAACTAGGTTTTTATTCACAGTATATTTTATACGTCAATGTTATAATCCTTAATTCGTAACGTGAATAAACTTGAATATTGTAATAGGAATACCAGCTTATAATGAAGAAAAAAATATTGCGTCTATAATTTTAAAATTGAAAAAAATAACGGATAAAATTATAGTGTGTAATGATGGTTCAACAGATTTAACAGGAGAAATAGCAAGTAAATTAGGTGCAATTGTAGTTAATCATGAAAAAAATCTTGGCTACGGTTCTGCGATTAGAAGTCTGTTTCAGAAAGCAAAAGAGATAGATGCAGAAATTTTAGTTACTTTTGATGCAGATGGTCAACATAGGACCAGCGACATTAATACAGTTGTAGAACCTATTTTAAAGGATCAGGCAGATATTGTAATTGGTTCTAGATTTTTAGATAAGGATAATACAGTTCCCGAATATAGAAAATTTGGTATTAAAGTTATAACAAAAGTAACCAATGTTTCCATAAATCAAAAATTAACTGACTCTCAAAGTGGTTTTAGAGCATATAGTAGAAAGGTTCTCAGTGAAATTAATCCTTCAGATTATGGCATGGGCGTATCAACTGAAATTCTAATTAAAGCAAGTAGTAAGGGTTTCAAGATAGTTGAAGTACCAATAAAAGTTCTATATGAGGAAAACACTTCTACTCACAATCCTGTATCTCATGGCACATCGGTACTGTTTAGTACCATGAAATTTACATCCATTGAACATCCCTTACAATTTTATGGTATTCCTGGTATTGTTCTATCAGGAATTGGTTTATTTTTTATAGTTTGGGTAATTCAGTATTTTACAGATTTTGGAAACTTTCCCCCAGTTCTTGCATTAATTGCAATAGGAACTACAATTCTAGGTGCAGTTTTTCTAGTTACATCTATTATTCTTTATTCATTGGTTAATGTAGTCAGAGAAGGTAGTGGAAAATAATTTTTTAATAAAGGTTAACGATGGATAACGATTGGGATCAATTTAAAGAAAAATTAATTGGTTTAAAGGGATTAGCCTCTATTGGTTTTGCTGATATTATCGGATCTAGCATATCAGCAGTTTTTTGGTTATATATTGCAGCTACAATAGAACCTGAAAGTTATGGCGAAATTCATTATTTTCTTGGTATTGCAGGAATTACTTCCTACATTGCGTTATTTGGTACACAAAATACCATTACTGTTTATGCAGCAAAAAATGTCAAAATCCAATCTACATTTTATTTAATATCTCTCATAGTAGGAACAATTTCTTCTTTGATCATCATTTTAGTTTTTTATAGAATTGATGTAGGGCTAGTGCTTCTTGGTTATATAATTAACACACTATCTATAGGAGATTTACTTGGACGTAAACTCTATTCAGGTTATTCAAAATATATCCTAACACAAAAAATTTTAACTTTAGTGTTAGGAATTGGATTTTTTTATGTATTTGGTGTTAATGGCATAATATATGCACTAGCACTTACTTATGGTGCATATATTATACGTATTTACAAAGTGTTTAAAGAAATAAAAATAGATTTTTCACTTTTAAAACCTCGTTTTGGTTTTATAATAAACAATTATACTTTACTGATAGTTGGAGGATTCGGTGGCCAATTAGATAAATTAATTATAGCACCGATACTTGGTTTTGCACTTTTAGGAAATTATAGTTTAGCTTTACAAGTAGTTGGAATGTTAATGATTTTTCCACAGATAATGTTCAAATATTTACTTCCCCACGATTCAAGCGGTAATTATAATAAAAAATTAAAAAAAATAACTGTAATAGTTTCAATTTGTGTTGCAATAGCGAGTGTAACTTTATCTCCCTATATTATTCCAACAATATTTCCAAAATACGTTGATGTAGTTGTTGCAATACAAATTATGAGTCTAGGTGTAATTCCAGAGACTATCTCTATTCTTTATACTTCCAAATTTTTGGGATTAGAAAAAAGCAAGTTTGTCTTGTTTGGAAGTTTATTAGCATTAATAACTATTACGTTAGGAATTATTACATTAGGTATCATCCTAGGCATTGTTGGAATTGCACTTTCATTTCTTCTAGCAACCTCATTTAAAGTGATTTTTCTAGCTAGTACTAATAGAATGATTATCAAACGGGTAACATAAAATGTTTGAAAGTGACAGTTCTCAAAATGAAAATAAATCATCGGTTAAACCGTTTATAAATAAATTAAATTTATCGGCTAAAAATTCCATTATTGTACTTGCTATAATAGGTTTAATTGGTTTATCCATTAGATTGTATTATTTCCCTTATGGATTACCAATCACACATGATGGAGATCTTTATTTTTCATATGCACTTGATGCAGCAATCTTAGGGCATTTCCCAGATAGTTACGTATTTCCTAATAATGGCTGGTCTGTATTTCTTTCTTTATTTTTTTCCATAGCTAGATTTGAACATCCACTAGATTACATGAATATGCAAAGAGTGTTGTCACTTTCTATTTCGGTCTTAACCTTAGTTCCAATATACCTGTTATGTAGAAGATTTTTTGGGCCAGTTTATTCTATTATTGGTGCGTCATTTTTTGTCTTAGAGCCTAGAATTATTCAAAATTCTTTGTTGGGAATAACAGAACCACTTTACATCTTGTTGCTTACAACATCCCTCTACCTCTTTCTTAGTAATGATAGAAAAGTAGTTCATTATGGATTTTGGGTAACCGCACTTGCATCTATTATACGAAATGAAGGACTGTTATTGCTAGTACCCCTTACTATAGTGTATTTTATAAGATTTAGAAATGAACGGATGGTAATTCCAAGATATTTTTTTGTGATAACAATATTTGTTTTAATTTTACTGCCAATAGCTTATTTGAGATTAGAGACTACAGGTTCTGATGGTTTTACTAATGTAGTAGGTGGTGCAAGATATTATAAAAATACAATTGAAGAAAGTGGTGACTCTGAAAACAAAATGTTTAGTTTTGTCATTAACGGCCTAAGTGGTTTAGTGAAATATGGGGGGTGGGTTTTAATTCCTCAATTCATAATTTTTGTTCCATTTGGTATTATTATGTTATTCAAAGAATTAGATTACAAAAAAACTACTCTAATAATAGCTTCCTTCGTATTACTTTTACCTGCATTTTATGTATATTCACGAGAGGTTCAGGAAACTCGATACCTTTTTCAACTGTTTCCTATATTTTGTATTCTATCTATTTTTACAATTCAAAAATTAGAAAAAAAATTTCCAAAACCCAAGATTTTAATGATTATTTTATTAATTGGAATCATTTTGTCTTCACTTATGTTTCTTCAATACAAAGCAGTTGATTATAGTCATGAAAGAGACGCGTTAGGAATTGCGTACGACGTATATGATATTACGGGGGGAATTGTAAATGATTATTATCCGGAAATAAAATATCTCAATTTTATTAGATATACAAAAGTAGATAATTTTCCAGTCTTAACTACAACAATTCCTGGACTTACAGTTTTTACAAAATATGATTTTGATTCAATTGATGAATATATTCAATATGGAAAAGAAAATGGACTTACTCATTTAGTGCTTGATGGCAATAATGTAAATCTATCTCTGTTAAATGATATTTTTTTTAATGAGGAAGATTATCCTTATGCAATAAGAGTTTATGATTCACTTGAACATGGTTACAAATATCATGTTAAAATTTTCAAGATAGATTATCAATTATTTGAAAAACTACATACGAGGTAATTTAATGAAAACCAGTAACAAAATTTCTATAATTATATTAAGTGTTATTGGTTTTTATGCAGTTTTTTTATTATTTTCAGATGTAGAAAAAATCAGTAACAAGTTAATTAATTTTAAAATTGAGTTTTTACCAATAATTCTTTCATTAGTACCAATAGCATGGGTTTTAGTATATCTAAGATGGTATTTTCTCTTGAAAAATTTAGATATTAGAGTACCGCATAAAGATAATTTTACCATTTTTTTAGCAAGTGCGGTATTGGGAATTACACCTGGAAAAGTAGGCGAGTTACTCAAATCTCAGTTTCTAAAGGATAAATTTGAAATCCCTAGAACAAAGACAGTACCATTAATTTTTGTTGAAAAATTATACGATCTTATAGGTGCAATAATAATTTCATTTTTAGGAATTTGGTTGTTTCCTGAAGCTGGATATATTATTACAGCTGGTCTTGTTATACTAATTTTTGTTTTTGTGACGATCTCATCTAGAAAAATTTTTAATAAAACTGCACGCATATTTATGCGGTTTCAGTTTACCAAAAAATTTGTAGAGCCCATATACGAATCGTCTGAAATTATTAAAAGTTCAATACGTGGCAAAACCGCATTTTTTTCTATAATATTGTCAGTTGGATATTGGTTTATAATTTCACTTGCAATTTATTTTATTTTTCTAGCATTAGAAATAGATTCACTATCTTTTCTTGAAATAATTTCTACATATATAGCCTCATTAATTTTAGGTGTTTTATCATTTTTGCCAGGAGGAATAGGTGTTACTGAGGGAAGTCTTGTTGGACTACTTAGTTTGCAAGGAATTGAAATTCCTACAGCAGTTGTCGTTGCACTTTTGATAAGATTATTTACATTATGGTATAGTGTTGCAGTTGGTTTATTATTATTGAAAACAAGTGGCATTTTTTCATTAAAATAATTCTCAAATAAAAAATTGCTTTATCTCACTACAGATAGCTTCTAAATCCTTATCAGTCAATGTAACTGAGGATGGTAGCCACAACCCTCTATCTGAAATATTTGAAGCTATTTTAAAATTTTTATCAGATTTTTTATATGGTGGAAGCCTGTGTATTGGAGGATAAAATATCCTAGTTTCGATTTTCTTTTTTTTCAAGTAATTAATTAATTGTTCACGCTTATTTTTCGTTTTTAATAAAATATCCATCATCCATGGCGTTACTTTTGTCAGATCTGTTTTAATAAATTCAATTTCGTTAATATTTGAAAGTAGTTCTTGATATTTTCTAAACATTTTTCTTTTTAAAACAATTCTGCTTTGAAGCTTTTTCATTTGTGCTATACCTATTGCTGCCTGAAATTCTGTAAATTTGAAATTATAACCAATCGTTGGATGCTCAAATGCTTTCTGCATGTTTTTTTTCATTCCTGGATGCCGACCAAAATCCTTTAATTGCATGCATCGTTCATACAATTTTTTATTATTGGTTACTATCATACCACCTTGTCCTGTTGTAATAATCTTGGGTGTGCTAAATGAAAAAACTCCGATTTCTCCTAAAGTACCTTGATGTTTTTTATCAAAATAGCTTCCTAACGAATGTGCGGCATCTTCAATTAGTATTATACCATTTTTTTCTGCAATTTCATGAAGGATTTTCATATTTGCAGAACGGCCATTAAAATTGACAGACATGATAGCCTTAGTTTTCTTTGTGATTGTGTTTTCTAATTTTTCCAAATCCAAATTAAGTGAATCATTTTCAATGTCTATTAAAACTGGTTTTGCACCAGTTGCTTCAATCGAGTTTGGTGATGCAACAAATGTCAAGTCTGGAACAATCACTTCATTACTTTTGCCAATTCCTAAAGCTTTAAGAGATATGTACAACCCTGCAGTTCCACTAGTTACTACACATGCATATCTACTTCCAACAAATTTAGCAAACATTTTTTCAAATTCTTTTGTTTTTGCTGCTTCAGTAAACCAACCTGAATCAATTACTGACATTAACGCTTTTTTTTCTGCATCATCCATTGAAGGTTCGATTTGATTAATTTTTTTCAAAATTTGCTCTTACAATATACTTTAAAAACGATAAATAAAGATGACTTGTCTCTTAAATCAATTGAGTAATTTACAATCTATATTAGTAACAGGAGGAGCTGGTTATATTGGCAGTGTATTAACTAGAAACCTAGTCAAGTTAGGATTTAAGGTTAGAGTTTTAGATTCACTTATTTTTGGTAAAAAGGGAATATCAGATTTAATTTCAAATAATTCAATTGAACTTGTTATTGATGATATTAGGAATCAAAAAGCTGTACTTGAGTCTATCAAAGATATTGATTGTATTATTCATTTAGCAGCAATTGTTGGTGATCCTTTATGTAGTAAAATTCCGCAGGCAGCTAGGCAGATTAATTATTTGGGTACAAAAAATCTAATAGACGTTTGCAGAAGTAATGGTGTTAGAAGATTCATTTTTGCTTCTACTTGTAGCAATTATGGATCATCATCTACAACAGTAAATGAAAAGACGATTGTAAAACCTTTTTCCTTATATGCTGAGACTAAGATTGCGTCTGAACAATACGTCTTGGATTCAAAAAATGAAAATTTTGAACCATGTGTGCTACGATTTGCAACTGCGTTTGGAATATCACCACGAATGAGATTTGATTTGCTCTTGCAAGAATTTATCCGAGATGCAGTCATTGATAAAAAAATCAGTGTTTATGGACCAGACTATTGGAGACCTTTAATCCATGTTGATGATATATCAAATGCGTGTATATCTACCATTAAAAGTCCAAAAGAATCAATTTCAGGTGAAATTTACAATGTTGGTGACAACAATCAAAATTATACAAAACTTGAACTTGCAAAAATGATTCAAAAATACATCCCAGAAACCAAGATAGTACTTCAAGAGTCAAAAAAAGATCTTAGAAATTATAAGGTATCTTTTGATAAAATAGTAAGTAATCTCAGATTCAAAATAACTAAAACTGTAGAAGATGGTATACAAGAGATTGTAGACAAAATACAAAATAACCAATTAGATCCTATCGATTCAGATTTTTCTAATCTTTCAAAATTAACAGAAAATGTGAAAGTTTATTGAAATTTCGTAATCTATAATATATACTGAGGTTTCCGATGATTTATGCGCATCTTCATAACAGGAATGACAGGCTTTCTTGGAAATG